>ERZ1674239.216-NODE-216-length-14794-cov-2.619988_pt1 | contig 14794 bp, 13 predicted proteins | sample MGYA00581208_ERZ1674239 | MGnify/ENA primary metagenome ERZ1674239 (study PRJEB41354, sample SAMEA4873308) | human saliva metagenome | biome: human-associated habitat [ENVO:00009003]; feature: mouth environment [ENVO:08000002]; material: saliva material... | reverse complement strand
ATGAACTGCCTCCCATTTCTTATGTCCAAGAAATGGGAGGCAGTTCATATGCCATCTGGCTTTTAAGATTTTGAATGATCCATGCAGCTTGTTTCTGACACGTATAAAACCGCAGGAAAATAGCTTAGTTGCCGTAATTATTACTTTTAAGCACTTGAAATAATGGGTATATCAAAGATAGAGCAAATAGCTCTAAAGGGATTGCCATGAGGCAGGGCGACATGTGTGCGACCACGTTAATAGTCGTCCTGCCTCCATGGCATACGTTGCCTCGCAAATCGAGAAAACTAAATGGTCGGGGCCATTTAGCTATGAAATTGAGTGTTGGGGGAACTCAATCTCTCAACGCAACGTGTAAACTATTGATAGCAGAAAAAACTTTTTATATATTCGGGAATGAGAAGAATTTTTTAAATTCATATAACACTTCCCGATTTTAGCGTAAAAATAGCGAAAGTGCCACACCAAATCCAAGAAATGGTGCAAAAGGAAATGTATACATAAATATACTATCTGAACTGGTAATTTCTTTTTTATTTCTGTCTTCTCTCTTTAAAAATTTACGCCAAATAAAGAACAGAAAAGAAAACATAACACCTAAAATATTTGCTAAAAATAAAAAGACAAATGTCTCTTTTATTTCAAGATAAAGGCATGTTGAGAGAATTAGTTTAATATCTCCCCCTCCCAGAGAAGACATGTGACCTATAAATTTTGTAACTATACCTACTGTAACTAGTACACATATAACAAAGAGCTCACTCCATAATGCATTCATCAGTAACTCAGTGTGCTTTTCATTTGTCACAAGCCTAATAGGCCATAAAAAAGCGAGCAAAATAGGGATTCTATTTGGAATAGTGCGATTTCGCATATCCGATATTGAAGCCCAAATATACATGACAAGAAAAATCAACTCTCTCATAGACACCTCCTCAGTCAACCTTAGCAACATAGACAAGAATCAACTTTCTACACAGGTGCCGTTATTTAACTTATTGATGTAACAAACTGAACATTCAACGTTCTTCTCGCCGCTCTTGGTTTTAGAGAGCCTTTTTGATCCTTCGAGATTTACTTGCGACAAAAATCGGAAAGCCGTGAATGGTACACTTAGCACTCAGTTTCTAGAAAGGTTTTTCATGCCAAGTTCTTCATATAAATCAAAACAAATGATTGTTATTCGTCGCGATCTTAAGATGCGAAAAGGTAAAATTGCCGCTCAGGCAAGCCATGCATGTGTTGAAGCCACGCTGATGGCACTTGCAAAAGAGCGTCGACTTGATCAGGTTCGTGTTACCGATGATCAGAATTGGGTCTATTTGGACCATGCTGACGAAGATACCTCTGCAATCACTAACTGGTTTGATGCTGGCGTTGCAAAAGTATGTGTCTATGTTGATTCTGAAGAAGCGTTGCTTGAGCTTGCTGTCGAGGGAAAAGCTCGTGGTTTTGTCGTGGCCCTTATTAGGGACGCGGGCTTTACCGAGTTCCATGGAGAACCAACATTTACCTGCCTGGCATTTGAGCCACTGGCTGCAGAAGATATTGATCCGTTAACGGGCGAGCTGCCTTTATACTAGGCGCTCTACCTTTGTACTAGGCAATCTGCCTCTGTACTAGAAAGCTGCCTCTGTACTAGTGAGTTATCTCTGTACTAGCGAGAATACCTACATCAAGAAGGTATGGCTCATAACCTCGTCAAAGATAGTGGTAACTACAAACATACCAATTGAGGCATAAAGGATTGCTGCCTGCCAAGAAAGGTGATTGGTCTCGATTTTTGAAATACGAGGATCAAGCTTTCCTTCTTTAAGACTGATGGGGTCATCAATATCGCGCGTAAAGCCCATCTGACGGTCCTCGTACTCTTTTCCACTAAAGAGCAGACCAACGCCGCAAACAATAATTCCCAAAGAAGAAATGACGTACATAACACGGCGCACCCAGTCGATGCCCGTAAACATATCCATACCGCTGGTAAAGTACGCAAATGCGAAGATAACAGCACTCATACCAGCCGCAGCAAGACAACCATAACCAAATGCACGCAAGGCACTCAGTGCCAGCTCTTTGAACTTCTCGCCACGAGAAGGTGTTTGTGAAAACTTGCTATCCATACACAACTCCTTGGTTGTTTATTTGTTTTCTGTATAGCTTATAGCGTATAGGAAGTCTTTGCTTGATGATACAATTTCTACAGTAAATCTTGGCAGGAGGACGCATGCGTATCGGCTTTGATAACGAGAAGTACATCACTATGCAGGCGGATCGAATCCACCAGCGTATCAGTGAATTTGGCGGCAAGCTCTACCTTGAGTTTGGCGGTAAACTGCTCGACGACAACCACGCTTCTCGCATCCTCCCTGGATTTGCTCCAGACGCAAAAGCTCAGATGCTTCAGCAGCTTGCTCACGAGGCAGAGGTTGTCTTTGCCATCAACGCAAACGACATTGAAAACGGCAAGCGCAGAAGCGATATTGGCGTTACCTATGCCGATGACGTACTGAGGCTTATGGATATCTTCCGTGCTCGCGGCCTTGCCATTGGCGGCGTTGTCATTACGCAGTACTCTGGTCAGCCAAAGGCAAAGGCCTATCGTGCGCGCCTAGAAAACATGGGCATTGCCGTGTACCGCCACTACCCCATTGAGGGCTACCCCTCCAATATTGACCTTATCGTCTCGGCGGAGGGCTACGGTAAAAACGAGTACGTCAAGACTACGCATCCTCTGGTAGTTGTAACAGCACCTGGTCCCGGCTCTGGCAAGCTTGCTGTCTGCCTCTCGCAGCTCTACAACGAGAACGCCCGTGGAGTTCGTGCAGGTTATGCAAAGTTTGAGACGTTCCCCGTTTGGAACCTTCCGCTCAAGCACCCCGTAAACGTTGCCTACGAGGCAGCCACGGCAGATTTGGGCGACAACAACATCATCGATCCCTATCACCTTGAGGCTCACGGCAAAGTTACCGTTAACTACAACCGCGACGTTGAGGCTTTTCCTGTGCTTAAAGCCATGATGGAGAAAATCGCAGGTACCAGCCCGTATCAGTCTCCAACCGATATGGGTGTTAATATGGTTGGCAACTGCATTATTGATGATGAGGTTTGCCAAGAAGCTTCAAAGGCAGAGATTGTACGCAGGTGGTTTAGGGCTGCCGAGAAACTCGAGCGTACGGGCATGGGTGAGCGTGAACTCACAAAGATTAATCTCTTGATGAAAGACGTTAACGTTGACCAGAACTTCTCGCCAGCTCATGCAGCTTGTTTGCATAAAGCAGAAGAGACAGGAAAGCTTGCGGGCGCTATGGTTATGCCTGACGGCACCATTATTACCGGCAAAACTTCGGAGCTGTTAGGTGCGCCAGCGTCGCTTTTGCTCAACGCCCTCAAATACGTAGTTGGTATTGAGAAGAAGACGTTTATTGTCTCAGATGAGGTCCTAAGGCCTATTTGCACGCTAAAAGAGAGTAACTTTAAGCTGTCTCGCACCAGCCTCTGCGCCGACGAGATGCTTATTGCGCTCTCTATCAGCTCAATTACCAACCCATTGGCCGGAAAAGCCGTTGATGCCACGCAACTACTCCGTGGATGCGACGCGTATTTCTCGTCAATTATTCCAAGCGACGACGAGTCCATCTATCACAAGCTGGGCATTAACGTGTGTTGCGAGCCAATTTTTGAACAAGGACAATTCTTTCACCAGTGATTTTTAACAGCTCACATAAAAGTAAGAAAACGAGAAACTCTACGACTCGTTCTAAAACTAAACACACACCTGCTTCTGCAAACGCTTCAAAACGTAAGCAGCGGGCGATGCATACACTTGAGCAAAAATCCCAGAACAATCCTGTTGTTACATGGGGGCTCATTACGCTGGCCATTGTATTTGTGCTGGCATTGTTGCAATCGTGCCAGGGACTTTTCTCCCTCTCTTTTGACAACAACTTGATCATCAAAAACGAGGTTCCCTATGAGTGGGAAAACCTTAGCTACGATGCAACGGGACGTGCGCATTATGTGGTGGACGGAGAAGAGCTCACGCGCACGGGCGTTGACGTCTCTTCTCACCAGGGATTTATTGACTGGGAGGCCGTTGCTGCCGATGACATTCAGTTTGCCATGCTTCGCATTGGCTACCGCGGCTCCACCGAGGGTGGTATTCGCGCGGATGAGCTGTTTGAAACCAACCTAAAAGGCGCACAAAGCGCTGGTCTTGATGTAGGTGTGTACTTCTTCTCGCAGGCTATTAACGTGGAAGAAGCTCGCGAGGAGGCTGCTTTTGTTTTGCAACAGCTAAGGGAAGCGGGAGTTTCAAAGCTCAATCTTCCTGTTGCGTTTGACCTGGAGCCATCTCCTGATTACAGTGGTCGCGCCGACAACCTTTCCCCCGCAGAAACTAACGCAATTGCGCGCGCGTTTTGCACCACTATTCAAGAAGCAGGATACCGCGTTATTGTGTATGGCAACAAAGTTGATCTAAATCGCTTTGACCTGGTCTCGCTTGACGAGCCTATTTGGCTGGCACAATACGTTGATCAACCAGACGTAAACTTTAACTTTTTGATATGGCAATACACTTCAACAGGACAAGTTGACGGTATTACCGGTTCAGTTGATTTGAATTTGGACTTCTCACGCGTCTCTACAAGCAAGAGTCCAAAATAGCAGTTTACACGTCGAAACTGCTGAGTGCTCCACAGTCACGCCGCAGCCCGTAAGGCTATCCGACCTTCACGGAACCAGCCAGGGTAACGGTAGGATCAAGCGCCTGAGCATGCGCAAAAGCGCCTCCTGGGCTACATGAACTTACCAGCGTAAACACTACCCACAAGATGATGGCTGCAAGCAATACTGCCAGCGCCACACGACCCAGCCTCATGCGAGAAGAACGACGTCTTCTAGCCGCATATGCTGCCTGAGCTTCATCTCTGGGGTTGAGCGTGCCATAGTGATTGCCGTAAGCAGTTCTTGCTCGACCACGTGCACGGGCGGCATCTGCACGGGCATGGTTAACGGGATTTGTTGGGCGATCTTGCGTCATCCTACGCTGCGCCTGTGCACGGCTTCCAACAGCTGCGTGACGACCTCGTACCTCACGTGGAGAAGTAGAAGATTCCCTATTACGAGAGACAGTAGGTGGAACCTGAGCTGGACGCTTTTTCTTACCAAAACCAAAGAGGTTGTTCTCTGCCATCAACAATCCTTGCTAAAAGATTCGTTTACCAAAAAAAGAATACACCGACTTTGCTTTTCTCGCCTTGAAAAGCATCTATCCCGTTACAATAAAGCGCTATACAGACTGATTTTCTGTAAAGTCTGCACAATTGGAGTTCATGGGGGACGTGTGAAGAAACTTTTACTGATGGCAACAGGAGGAACTATTGCTTCTGTTTCCACTGAATCGGGCTTGGCTCCCTCACTTTCAGGAGAAGAGCTTTTAGCCAACGTCCCTCTTGTTCATGACCTCTGCGAATTTGATTTCAAACAAGTCATGAATATCGACAGCACCAATATGCGTCCTCAAAACTGGCTCCAGATCAGAGACGCCATTATTGAGTCGTATGATGCCTACGACGGCTTTATTATCCTTCACGGCACCGATACCATGGCATATACCGCCGCTGCCCTCTCCTACCTCATCCAAAATAGCGAGAAACCCATTGTGCTCACAGGCTCTCAACAGCCAATGGCAAATCCGTTTACCGACGCCAAACTCAACCTCTACCACTCCGTTCTCTACGCGCTCGACGACAGAAGCGCCGGAGTTGTGGTGGTTTTTGGCAACGAGGTTATTGCCGGCACCCGCGCTCATAAACAGCGCACACTGAGCTTCAATGCATTTACGAGCATGAATTATCCACCGCTTGCCCATATCCGTGGCAACAAGATTATTCGTAGTGCGCCAAATGAAGAGCAGGTAGATGGCGGTCTTACAACCTATGAAACGCTCAATACACGTGTCATTGTGCTTAAACTGACCCCCGAGCTTAATCCATCTATCTTCTACCTTCTGAAGAATGACTACGACGCCATTGTGCTTGAAACCTTTGGTATTGGCGGCATCCCCTCATACGACGGCTCTTTTGAGGAAGCTATCACCGATTGGATTGCGTCTGGTCGCACTGTAGTCATTACCACACAAGTTCCTGAAGAGGGTCTTGACCTGGGTGTATATGAAGTTGGTAGAACCTATCAAGATATGCCCGGCGTTCTCTCTGGAGACGATATGACTACCGAAGCCCTGGTTGCAAAAACTATGTGGATGCTTGGTCAGACCTCCGATCAACGAGAGCAAGAAAAACTGTTCTACCAGGTAATTTGTAACGACAGAATTCCACAATCCGTGGATACAGAAATTTGCGAGTAGCCGATGAGAGACGCCACATTTAAACCTACCGTGCTCTACCTAATTGCGCTTATCATCTGCGGTTCTAACGGAATCGTTGCAAGCTTTATCAATCTTCCTAGCTATCAAATTGTCTTCTTCCGTATGCTTTTGGGCACGCTCTTTTTGCTCGCGGTTAAGCTTGTACAAAAAGAGGCTTTTACCATTCAAAACTACCCCAAGGACTTCCAGGCGCTCGTTGGATCAGGCATTGCCTTGGGTCTTCAGTGGACCTTCCTTTTTGAGGCGTATCGCCTGGTAGGCGTTGGTATTGCAACGCTTGAGTACTACTGCGGACCCGTTATTGTAATGGCGCTCTCTCCCCTTTTATTTGGCGAGAAACTCACTGCTAAAAAGATACTAGGATTTCTTGTAGTTGTTATTGGAGCTGCCCTTATTATTGGCTATGGAGTTGGACTGAACCTCTCGCCAGTTGGCCTTCTTCTAGGCGCTCTCTCTGCTGTTCTTTATGCCGTCATGGTTATTTGTAACAGGCAACTCAAAGATGTTTCTGGTATTGAAGGTACCAGCATTCAGCTGGGCATTGGCTGCGCTATTGTTGCTCTGGTTACTGTTGTATTCCATGGCATTGAGCTGCCCGCAGATCCAGCATCGGTAAATTGGCTTGCCGTTTTGACCATCGGCCTCTTTAACACAGGCCTTGGATCATTTTTGTATTTTCCACAACTTACCAAGATTCCAGTTCAGCGCGTGGCAGTCTTTGGCTACCTTGAACCACTATCTGCAGTTATTTTCTCGGCACTTATCCTTGGCGAGCCTTTTGGTCTTCTCAAAATAATAGGCACCGCCTGCATCATAGGCGGTGCCATCTTTGCTGAGCTTTCAGGTTCCTCTTCGAACAAATCAGAGGCTATTGAAACTCCACTGTAGCGTTTAAGCTGCAAACGAGCTGCCGCTTACATTGGCATAGTTGGTGCGACGTAAACGCGAGCAGCATTCTCGCGGTCAAGGTCATACAGGTTCTTTGGATCTCCACCAAAGAGCTCCACTGCCTTGAGAAGATCGGAAGCATTTGCCTCTTCCTCACCCTGCTCCTTAACGTACCAGTCAAGCAGCTGCATGGTACGGAAATCGTTTGCCTTCTGAGCAACGGCATAGCACTCGTTAATGCTTGCGGTAATGAACTGCTCGTGCTCGTATGCTGCCTTAATTGGCTCAACTACCTTGGTAAAGGTAAGGTCTGGCTTTGCGATTGCCTCCATGGTAGGAGTCCAATCGTTATCAAGCAGGTAACGACGAAGGATACGTGCGTGAGCAAGCTCTTCCTGAGACTGGATGACATACCAGTTTGCAAAGCCCTTCAGGCCCTGCTCCTCATAGAAATCTGCAAAGGTCAGATAGAGATATGCGGAATAAAACTCTTTGTTGATCTGCAGATTAAGGATGTTACCAACGTTTGTGTCAAGTGCCATGTTCTTCTCTTTCCTCGTAACTTTTTCTCAAAAAAATGAGAAGCTCTTTGGCTTCTCATTTTTGATACCCAGTTGTTAGTCTCTTAAACAGATTGCACAAAATCTTAATGATAAAAACAGTTACTATTTTTATCTACTGTTTGAATGTGCTACGCTTGTGCCACCTATACGTTAGTCGCGGGTAAGTTTGCGGTGGATGCGATGAGGACGAGCAGCCTCTTGGCCAAGTCTCTCAATACGATTGGCTTGGTATGCCTCAAAGTTACCCTCAAACCAGAACCACTTACCTGGGTTCTCGTCGTCGCCCTCCCACGCAAGGATGTGCGTAGCAATGCGGTCCAAGAACCAACGGTCGTGGCTGGTTACCACCGAGCATCCTGGGAAGCGCTCAAGTGCATCCTCAAGGCTTTCCAGCGTCTCAATATCGAGGTCATTGGTAGGCTCGTCCAGAAGCAGGAGGCATGTTTGGAAGGCTGTCTTCAGCCACCAAAGGTCCGTATCTCCCACCTTGATAAAGTCGTTTCCGTCGGAGACAACCTCCCAGATAGTTTTATCTGGATCGATTCCCTGCCTGAGCTGGTCAACGTAAGAAATTTGAACCGTCTCGCCAATCTCAAGCGTGCCGGAAGTGAGCTCCTCCTGGCCGACAATAGCCTTGAACAGCGTAGACTTACCAACACCGTTGGGGCCAATTACGCCAACGATGCCGTTTCTTGGCAGGCTAAACGAGAGGTCGTCGATAAGAACGCGGTCGCCAAAGGCCTTGTGAATGTGGTCGGCCTCCAGGACCTTCTGGCCCAGACGCGGACCCACAGGAATCTGGATCTCGGTGAAGTCGAGCTTCTTGGACGCACGAGCCTCTGCTTCCATCTGCTCATAGCGGTCAAGACGCGCGCGGTTTTTTGCCTGGCGAGCCTTAGGAGACGAACGAACCCACTCCAGCTCAGCACGCATTTTCTTTGCGCGCTTGGCGTCCTGCTGGTTCTGAGCCTCGAGACGTGCGGCCTTGTTCTCCAGGTAAGTTGAGTAGTTGCCCTCGTAAGGATAGAGCTGTCCGCGGTCAACCTCGCAGATCCACTCAGCGACGTCGTCGAGGAAGTAGCGATCGTGCGTGACGGCCATGACAGCGCCGGGGTAATCATGCAGGAACTTCTCAAGCCAGAGCACCGACTCCGCATCAAGGTGGTTGGTGGGCTCGTCAAGAAGCAGCAGGTCAGGCGCCTCGAGAAGCAGACGACACAGGGCTACACGGCGTTTCTCGCCACCAGAGAGATGAGTGACGGGAGAGTCTGGATCAGGGCACTGGAGCGCATCCATTGCCTGAGAGAGCTGGCTGTCCAGATCCCAGCCGTTAGCTGCGTCGATCTCGGTCTGGAGCTGGCCCATCTCTGCCATGAGGGCGTCAAAATCGGCGTCAGGATTGCCCATCTCAACGCCAATTTCGTTGAAGCGCGCAATCTTGGCAAGCAGGTCACCGAAGGCAAGCTCGATGTTCTCCTTGACCGTTTTGGTCTCATCCAGCGGCGGCTCCTGCTGGAGCAGGCCAACGGTGTAACCTGGGGTAAGCTTTGCCTCGCCGTTAGAGACGTCCTCCATGCCGGCAATAACCTTGAGCAGGGTGGACTTTCCCATTCCGTTTGGACCCACGACGCCGATTTTTGCGCCAGGGTACACGCCGACGGTGACGTCATCAAGGATGACCTTCTCGCCGACAGCTTTGCGGGCTTTGTACATCTGATAGACAAACTCTGCCATGTGCTCCTCCTTAAGGGGCTGTCAGATGAAATATTCACATAGTCCATTCTAATGAAATATTGCGAGGACTCCACAGCAGAGAAGCTGGAAAGAGGATATGTCTGCAAAACGCGAGGTCGCGTTGCACTACACGCATGTGCGATCCGGTGCGCGAGGGTGCGACGCGGTGTGCCTGTGCGATACGGGACGCGAGGGCGCGATGCGGAACGCGAGGGTGCGATGCGAAACGCGAGAACACACCTATGTCAGATAATCTGCTCAAAAGGCGTATACATTGCACTCAAAACCTCTATATCTTGCAGATTATTGGACTTAGGTGTGTTTTTTGCCTCGCATTTAGCAGATTATCCGACATAGGTGTGTAGCTAGAGGCTCGAAAATAGGGGTAGTTAAACTATTTATATATCAGTATTCACCATTACGAATATTTATCATTATTTATACATAATAATGAATTGACCCATTAAATGTGATCATGGCTCGCGTTAGATAGCCGTCTTCGGATGGTTTATCGCAAGGGACACCAAAACTCCAAGCTATATAGCACAACCGCACTGTAAATTGCCATTCAACCGCGTCGTTACGAACGAGTAGGAAGAATGGCAACAAAATTGTGGGCTAACGTAGGCTTTTTTTGTTTGACGTGGCCCTTTGTGGTTTAAGTGAGCTTATGGTTTGACGTAGGCTTTTATGGTTTTACGTGGCCCTGATTTGCTTTATCTACAGCGTCTTTGACCATCTGCGCGTACAGGGTACCGCCTCGATTAATGGAATCTGAATCAGAGCCAAAGTGAACGTAGTCAGTACCTGCCCAAATGTCAGGATTATCCTGAGCAACCTGTGCCCAGTCCGCAATGGTAATGAAGTCGTACTGTTGAGCGAGCTCAAGCTCATGCGCTCGAATAGCATTTGCTCCAGCATTTGGATCGGAGTTTCTACCGTCGTACGGAGTCACAAAGATCAAACGATGGCCTCGCGGCAGCATGTCTACAATCTTGTCCACTGCATCGGAGCCGCCAACAGGGTTGGTACCCAGGGCAACAACAACGTCCTGGTAGAGGGTGTTATTGTCAATCGCAGACTGCAGCAAATCTACGCCCATCGCAACGTTTCTACTAACCGAAGCGTCGATTTGAGCATCGGGCAGCGCATCCTGCAGGTAAGAACGAGCACGCAGCGAAACAGAATCGCCAATGTAGGTAACTCCCTCAACAACGTTGTAGTTGCTTGCCTGCGAGGTATCCGCATGCTTGCGAGTCATGGTCATGGTGCTCTGCTCCTGCAACGAAGCATTGAGCAGCAGATCGTTTTGGAAATCGCTCAGCTGTGGAGCGGTTAGCGCAATAAAGGCAACGGCCGCAGCAAAAGGAATAAGCGCAAAGCCGGCACCTCGCAAAACCTTCTGACCATCAAGCTTGATGCGCGAGAAGATCTCTGGAGACTTCCCTGCCAACGCTGGCTCAAGTACATAGAACGAGCAGCTTGCAAATACAAACGAAAGCACCAGGGTTAGGAGTGCAGCCAGGACTGGATCGACCTTCTCGGCAAAAATAATGTACAAAGGCCAGTGGAACAGATACACGCCGTAGCTGGTATCTGCCACAAAAGAAACGATGCCAGGCTCGTTGATACCCTCGGTTTTTTGATGCAACATGCGAGCAAAGAAAATCATTGTGGCTGCTGCGAGCGAGGCAAAAAGGAAACCAAAGGTGTACGTAAAGAGGTCCTCGAAGTGCATGAAGACGCTCAGGAAGACAAGAACGCCGCAGCTTGCCACAAGGCCCACAAGCGTTAGCTGAGTAGAAAGCTTCTGCTCAAGCTGGTCAAAGAGCTCGCCCGTCTGGGCGATTCCTGCAACACACGATAAAAGTGCACCGATAAAGAAGGGGAACACGTGCGTTTGCGTCGAGAAATACTGGATAGAAAGATTCGTGGAGTTTTGGGCGCCGATGGCCATCGCCAAGTAAGTAGCGACCAACAGCACCAGGGAAGCTCCAGCAATCTTTACCTTATAGCTTCTAATTGTTTTGCTCATGCAAGCAAGCAACCAGGCGCACAAACCCCAGAGCACATAAAAGTGCATTTCAACGGCAAGACTCCAGGTGTGCAGATATACATGAGGAGCAAATTGGTTCTCATAGCTGTTGCCCAGAACTATCTCAAAGTAGTTAGTCACAAAGCCAAGAGCTGCGGCAATCTGATACTTAATACCGGAAATGAACTCGGTACGCACAAGCAGAAGAAATGGCGTGCAGACCAGTACCATAAACACAAGTGGCGGCACAATTCTGTAGAAACGCCTGCGCAGGAATCCAATGACGTCGATGGATCTAAAGCGAGCAAACTCGTCAATCAAAAGAGCCGTGATGAGATAGCCCGAGAACGTAAAGAATACGTCAACACCAATGAAGCCACCTGGAAGCGCGTCCTTAAAAAAGTGATATATGAGGACTAAAACAAGTCCTGTTATACGTACAAGCGAAAACCATTTAATTCGCACTTTGATAAATCCCTTGCTTAAAAGTTCCTTCGTACACAATGCTGTCTTGCGTAGTGAGCTTTCCCTGACCGTCTGCCTGGCCTTTTACAAACTGACCTTCGTACGTCCAGCCATCTTTTGAGGTATACGTTCCCGTACCCTGAAAATACCCGTCGACAAATTCCCCCTCGTAGGTATCGCCATTCTCAAAAGTCATCTTGCCTTGACCATTCATCTTTCCCTGAATGGTAGTGCCGGTATACGTCACCTGATTGTCGCCGAATACCAGCGTTTTTTGACTTGGTCGGTTAACCAGAACAATCGAGAGCACCGCAAGTACCAAAATTGCAACGACACTTACCAGCTCGAGCTTTCTTCTTCCCGCGCTCACCGGGCGAGAATGGCGCTGCTCTGGTTCTGGATCTGCTTGATTGCGAGGACGCTTCTCCACACGAATGCTTTTGCGTGCAGATAGAGGAGTTTTCTGGCGCTTCTTTTTCTCTGGCGCAACTTTAGACCGCATGTTTTCTGCAGGTTTTTCTGCGAGCTGTGTAGCGGACTTTTCTGCAGGCTGTGCAGCAGACACTTCTGCAGGCTTACGCTGCGCAAACGACGCAAAAGCAGACGAAAGCTGCTCAGATGCAGTCTGCAGAGAGGCCACTGGACTTGCCGCAGTATCAGCCTTCTCTACGGGAACCTGAGGTGCTTCTACAGGTGCAACTTCCCTTGCCTCAGATGAAGGCTCAGGGACGTGCGCTGCTTTAACCATATGACGAGCGTTTCTTTTTTTAGCAGAAAAACGCGTAGGAGAACTCACTAGGTATTCCAATTCAATCGATTTGTTAACTATTTCATTGTACTAATTTCCTTCAACTTTTGAATTGTCATTTGTCCTATACACATTTATCAGATTCACAGGTACGCCCGCTGTTTTTCTGCGATTTTCTGTTCTAAGTAAAAAGAGAGAGGGGTACACTACAAGGTGGTATTAAAAAAGAAACAAAATGTGCTTACTAAAGTGTGTTCTAATTAGAAAGTTACATCATCGACATTACCAGGGAGGCGAAGATGGCAGAAGCAATTCGTAAAGTAAATATCATTGGCCATTTGAACCCAGATACAGACAGCATTTGTGCTGCAATTTCTTATGCGTATCTCAAAAATCAGATTGATAACCCTATCTATGAAGCTCGTCGCGCTGGCTCGCTCAACCGTGAGACCGCCTTTGTTTTAAATCACTTTGGCTTTGAAGAGCCGCAGCTTATTACTACGGTTACTCCTCAGATCAAAGATGCAGAGATTCAGGCTCAGCCAAAAGTTGATGCTGGAATGAGCCTCTATGCTGCTTGGCAGCTTATGCAGGACGTTAAGCTTGATACACTCTGCGTTACTGATGAGGAAGAAGAGCTTACTGGCCTGATTGCCGTTAAAGATATTGCAAATGCAAACATGAGCCTTTCCGAGCCAAACCTGCTCTCTAAGGCTAAGACAAGCTATGAAAATATCGTTTCTACGCTTGGTGGCACCATAGTTCTTGGTGATCCTCAGGGCGTTGTTAAGCAGGGCAATATTCGCGTTGGTACCAGTGCTTCTGCACTTTCAGAGATTGTTGATGCTGGAGATATCATTGTTGTTGCTGGCAACCATGAGAACCAGACTATCGCAGTTGAGCACGGCGCTTCCTGCCTTATTGTCTCTTGTGATGCTCCAATTGCTCAGGACGTTATTGACCTGGCTAAAAAGCGTGATTGCGCTATTATCAGCACTCCTCGCGATACCTTTGAAGTAGCTCGCCTGCTTATCATGTCTATGCCTGTACGTGAGAAGATGCTCACTGACGACATTCTTAAGTTCAGCGTTAACACCGCAATTGATGATGCTCGTAAGGAAATGACCAACTCAAGGCATCGCTTCTTCCCTGTTATTAACGAGAACGGCACTTTTGCTGGTCTTATCAGCGGTCCTGGTCTTTTGAATCCTCGCAAGAAGCATGTCATTCTTGTTGACCACAACGAGCGCACTCAGGCAGTTGATGGTCTTGAGCAGGCAGAGATTATGGAGATTGTTGATCACCACCGCATCGGCTCCATTGAGACTTCTAACCCAATTACCTTTAGAAACGTCCCTGTTGGCTGCACCTGCACCATCATCTATGGCCTCTACCACGAGTACGGCATCGAGATTCCAAAGAATATTGCTGGCCTTATGCTCTCTGCAATTCTTTCCGACACCCTTGCATTCCGCTCCCCTACCTGCACCGAGCGCGATATTGTTGCTGGTAAGAAGCTTGCAGAGATTTGCGGAGAAGACATCGACGCCTACTCTGAGCAAATGTTTGACGCTGGCGCAGACCTCACTGGTCGTACTGCAGAAGAAGTCTTCCATGGTGACTACAAGGTATTCAGCCGTGGCGGCGTAAAGTTTGGCGTTGGCCAGGGCTCCTTCATGACCGAGTCCAGCCGCAAAGCTGCAGAGGAACTTGTTGGACCATTCTTGGAGACTGCCGCTAAATCCGAAGAGCTTCCAATGGTCTTCTACATGTTCACCGACGTTAAGAGCCAGGTCACCGAGATGCTCTTCTACGGCGCAAATGCTGCCAATGTCATCGAGCGCGCCTTTAACGTAAAGGTTGACGGCAATATTGCTGTTCTTCCAGGCGTTGTCAGTCGTAAGAAGCAGGTTGTTCCATCTCTCATGGCAACGCTTCAGACGCTCGCCGAGGAAACCGCCAACTAACACGGG
>ERZ1674239.207-NODE-207-length-14975-cov-2.224732_pt1 | contig 14975 bp, 7 predicted proteins | sample MGYA00581208_ERZ1674239 | MGnify/ENA primary metagenome ERZ1674239 (study PRJEB41354, sample SAMEA4873308) | human saliva metagenome | biome: human-associated habitat [ENVO:00009003]; feature: mouth environment [ENVO:08000002]; material: saliva material... | reverse complement strand
GAATCAAACAATATGAAGATTCTTCTGAACCGCAAGCTGTTGAAAGTCCAACATGCTACGAATTGGTTGATGGTCAACAGCGACTTACAACACTCTACATCTTGCTTAAGTACTTATTAGACGCAGAACAGGAGTATACTCATGAACTCTATAAACTAGAATATGAGAGTCGTAAAGATTTTGGTGATTTCTTACAGAAAATCACAGAAGAGAAAGACGCAAACAATATAGACGCCGACCACGCACTGAAAGCCTACAACACCATAAAGAATTGGTGTGAGAATTCAGAACACAACGGTGCAGAAGACAAATTACGCGATTTATTACTCCCAGCCAACGGTGAAAAGGGAAAGTCTGTTCGCGTCATTTGGTATGAAGTGGATGAAAATACAGATTTGGTTCGTGAGTTTTTGTCCATCAACAACGGAAAAATATCCCTTACTGAAGCAGAACTTATCAAAGCTTTGTTCCTCAAACAAGGTAGTAGTAGTACCTCAGTCGACATAGACTACCGTGCACTAGAATGGGAACGCATTGAAAATGCCTTGCAACGCCCTGACTTTTGGCATTTCTTGAGTGCCGAAATAGAAGAAGGGCATCGCATGGAAGTCTTACTCCGACTCAGTGCTGGCGAAGTTTCCAATGAAACCAATGCTCTCTTCAATCATTACGTAAAAGAGTTCGAGGAGGGAAAGACAGCAGAGGATTTATGGTCAAAAGTCATTGACACATTCCATCAATTAGAAGACTGGTATGCCGACCCTGTAAAATATAATTACATTGGTGTGCTCACTCACATGAATGTAAATCTTAGCGAAATCAACAGTCAATATCGTGGTGCTAATAATCAAGACCGTTTTGTCGAGCTTCTTAAAAATCTCATCAAGAAAAAAATCGGAAATATTAATGACATATCGTCTCTATCTTACGACAAGCACAAAAAGCAGATTCGCAATCTATTGCTTCTTCTCAATGTAGAGTTTCTCACGAAGCAATTACAGAATTTGCGCAAGGAGAGTAATTCTCTGTTTTCTATCAACGAGTCTATCTATAAATTTCCCTTTGCCATCTACGTAGGCGAAAAATGGGACATCGAGCATATTGACTCAGCAACGTCCATCAATCTTTTGGAGGCAAAAGACGAAATCAAAAGGGAATGGATTAAAAACTGCTGGCAATGGCTCGGAGAGGACAATCATGACACGAAAAGCATCAAAGAATTAGACCTCAATGAACAAACAACAGCCCAACTCAATGAGCTAATAAACAAAATATGGAAGAATTGCGAAGAAACACATTCTGACGCAAATGATGAAGAAGAGCAGGCGAAAAATAGTATTTACAACCTCACCCTTCTAAACGCAGAAATTAACCGTGGCTACGGCAATGCCGTGTTCCCCTACAAGCGAAAATGCGTTCTCGAAGCTATTAGTAAGGGTAAATATATCTTGCCCTGCACTCAACTCGTCTTTACCCAAAATTTTAATGCTGATATCAAGATTGCAGAAACTCTGAAATGGACAAAGGAAAGTAGAGAATCATACAGTAGTTTTATAGAAAAGACTCTGGAAAGCTTTCTAAAAAACGAAGATACACCCCCAATCCCCACAAACAAACGACAACAATGACTCAAAATAATAATACTTTTCTATCACTTACCGATCTCATTAGTGGAAAGAATTGGAACAACGGCTCACCTGTTACTTTGGTAATCCCGCGACTACAACGTCCTTATGCGCAAGGTCGACAAGAAGTGGAACATATACGAAAAGCTTTCATAAAAGAGATTTTCGAAGCTCTAAGTCATGGTAGCGATTTAAAATTGAACTTCATCTATGGAACATTGAAAGAGAATGGAGATTTTGAAGTGCTAGATGGACAACAACGTCTCACCACCCTTTTCTTGCTCTACACCTACATCCACATCCGCGAAAAAAAGGAATTACCCAATTGTCTCAAAAACAATGAAAAAGTGGCACTGCGTTACGAAACACGACAGACCACACAGAAATTCATCGAGAAACTTACAGAACTAGAGACACTCTCGGAGTTGACGACGCAAAAGGAAGGCGACAATAATACTCCCAGCGCATACCTAAAAAAACAAATATGGTTTACTGAAGCGCTGCGTCTGGACTCCTCTGTGCAGGGAATGATAGTGATGCTAGATGCCATCCATGAGCAATATGAGCAATATAAGCAAAACAACCAGAATAGCAACTCCCTAAATGGCAACCTTAAAAATTTGCATTTTCTTGCATTGCAACTAGAGAACTTCAATCTTACAGAAGAACTCTACGTCAAGATGAATGCACGCGGTCTTCCGCTCACTTCATTCGAGAAGTTTAAAGCCGATTTAGTAGGATATCTCAAAGACAAAAATAAAGACACGGAAAGAGACTGGTTGGAATTCACCTCTAAATTAGATGCAGAGTGGATAGACATTTTTTGGAAATCTGGTAAAGAAGACCTAGAAGTAAGCAATCGCTATTTTCGTTTCTTCTTTCGTAGCACTGCTATACTATCCTTGATTGTAAAAGATACCCTCGATAAAAAAAACAAAGATAAAGACATTGACATCTCATTTTTCCAAGAACGCAGTGAGGAACAAACCCCTGATAAGTCAACTAAGGTGGTGCCCTACTTCGGATTTGAACACTACAAAGAGCTCTTTGATATACTATACAAACAGCAAAACAACAATTTATCTCCCATAGCCAACCCGCTTGTCAATTTCACAAAGTTGCTCACAGTTTTAAAAGAGCTTCCTCTTACTGCGCCTTGGGGAGATTCATTGAAATTGTTTGATGAGCAAAAAGACTATACTTTCAAAACTGCTGCTGTGTTTGCTGGTTTCTTGCTCTATGTGCTTTATCAGCCTTTCAGTAATACACAATCGGGGGAAGACAATGCTTTCAATCTGCCCAAAGATGATTTCAATAAATGGATGCGCATCGTTTGGCGCATCAGCGAAAACACTGTGCTCGACAAGAAAGACAGCCTTTTTGCACTCATTCGCCTTTTCTTTGGTGTGATTACGGAAAATGAAAACGACATCAGTGCAAAAATCAAGGCATATAGCCCGAAAAACAATAAAGCCTTCCAAGAAGAAGTCGAAAAGATAAACATTGATCAAGAGGAACTGGTAGAAATCGACAAGCACAAATTCTTCAAAGGATTCGCCGCCCCCATATTAAACGAAAGCTCTTTTGTAGCCAACCATCAGCATTTATTAGATTGCTTTAGCAAAGAAGGTATCCAATCAGATTCCGACCATATCATTATGCGTGCGGCTTTAGCAGCGATTTTCGTTGAACATTTCAAAGGTAACTCTACGATTTTCAACAAAAAGAATCCTATATTAAACGAGCGATTGGCGATAACAGAGAAAGCAGGCGACAATCTCTATCTCAAAAGTTTGTTGCGCCACGAAGAGGTTATAAGTATTCTACAAGCTGCAATGGCGTCTAACGAGAATGGTTCTTTCATTCATAAACTCGAGGAGAAGTTGACTGAGAAAATCTGTGAGATGCGTGGGCAACTGAAGCAACTGCTTAACTCACAGCAGACTCAACAAACCAAACAGTTGCAGGCTTGCCTTCCACTATGCACTGACAGTCGTCTACTCAATTGGATTAACTCTATAAGTACAGATGCCAAGCCTGTACGCCTCAAATTCACAAATGAAGGACGTGTGCTGCTCCATCTTAGCAATAGCCATACGATTAAATTATACTTAGACGACCATCGCAGCGACATCATCAATGATTTGATGCGAAAAGGATTCGATTTGGCAGAACCCTTAAGCGAAAGTCAAAAAAATGCTTTGAAAACAGGTCGCTATCTCGGAGAGCAACCCATACGCCTCAATTGGAGCGTCAATGGTGAACCTATGATAGCAGAAGTCACTATCGATGACGAAGTTTATTTTGAAACGAAAGAACAGAAAGACGAATTCCTCAACAGTGTTCAACCCTCACCTTCTGCATCATGGGAGATAGCTTCTGACAACAAAAAATATTCGGCAAACATCATTTATGTAAAGTGCATACATCCATCCGATGAACAAGCAATTGTTCCCAAACCTAACGTAAAAGAAGTAGAATAAACCAAGATTTCTACATTGACTCTACCAAAGTCGCCTCTATTTTCCGCAGTAGCATCTTGTGTGTTGCTGCGGTTTTTCTTCTATGAAATGCCTCAAATTCTCTATAGAAGACAGGTTGTTCGATGATCTTTTTATATATTTGCCGCATGAAAATAACTTTGTTGCTTCATTTTCCAATAAAGAGCGTAGGAGCTTATCCACTAATTGGTGATTTGATGTGACAATGAATAAATTGGGGATATCTGTACACCTATCGTTTAATAATTCTAATCTTTATGGTTATGGGAAAATATGACGAAAAGTTCAATTCATTATTTGAAAAATGGATTAAGGCAAGCGAAAAAAGTGAGAACGATGAGAAACGTGATGCAAATAATCAGATTATATTTACGTATGATGGTTTAATGTACAAGCCAGACTCGTCTATTGATGTGGAGGAAGATTGGGATAAAGAGAAGATTAGAGTGATGTTTCTTCTAAAGGACCAGCCTTCGAATGACACCAATGATGCTCGCACGTGGTTGAAAGACCTGCCAGAAGATAAAGAGCATAACAAGAAACAGAAAGACAAGAATAGAAATTTGCGCTCTAGATTTATTCGAAATGTCGCCAATTTGTTTTATGGCATTTACCATTCACGTGTAGGAAATGTTGTGAGTTTTGACTCCCTTAATTACGAAGAGGTAAAGAGTACGTTTCTTACTAAGCCCTTTGCCTTTGTGGAATGCAAAAAACAAGGAGGTACGACATCCATTTCAGACGAAAAACTCAAATACTACTTGAATCATAAGGATTATAAGCCGCTCTTGGAAGAGGAAATACGACTTCTTAATCCTAATGTTATCGTTTGTACTAACAAACATATTTATTCCTTTGTGATTAACCTGTTTGGCGGTGAGGAGGCATTCTTGAAAATTCCAGGAAAAAATAGTATTAGAGTGCGCCCAGAAAAAGAAGGAGTGAGTAAATTGATTATACTCAACAGTCTCCATCCTAGTGCCTTCAAAGCTTATATTACTTTTTTTGAAGGGGTAATGGATCATTACAGAGCTTTCCTTCATTCGGATATAGCATTTGATTTATAAGGATGTTAGATGGAGATACTATATTGACTACTGCCTCTTTCAAGCATTTGCGCTTTTTACTTTTATCATGCACTTTCGGAGGATTCAAAGCGGTAGAAAAGGAGGTACCACCAGCTTTTGCAAAGTTTCCATTTGCTCAAGTGTAAGGGGGCACGAAAAACCGCCACTTCCCGTGAGGGAGGTGGCGGTAAACGCAATATAAAAACAAGTGAGAGATACTAGAATTGGTAGCTGGCTCCTGCCATGACCACAAAACCGGGTTGCTCTACATTGGCTAAATCATAGAAACGATGGTTGGTGAGGTTTTGTAGGTCGCAGAAGAGCGAATAATTCTTCGCATCCCAGTGGAGTTTGAGGTCAAGACGACCGTGCAGACCATAGGGCATCAACTGATCCGTGGCTTTGAGCTTCGCAGGATTGGTGCGATCCACCACGACGTAATTGCCATTGCGCTCTTGCAAGCGGAACACCCATGATGCATTCAAACGAGAGATGAGGCGATGGTCGAGGGTAGCGACAAACTTGTGGAGGAGATATTCACCGGCATAGTTCGACTTGAAGTAGACTTCCTTGTCCTTACGCGTCTGCGTGAGGTAGGCATAGTCCAAACGCAGGCGACGAAGGGGCTGATTTTCGCCAAATACCATTGCGCCATCGAGGGCAAGGCTGGCAGAAACGCCATAGTTGTCGAGCTGGAAGTTGTGTGCATGAAATTTGTCTTTGGCATCATACATCACCCAGTCCAACACATCGGTGCCGTGGTTGTATTGTGCTGCCACGTCGAGCGTCACGCCAGCTGTGGGGCGGAAGGTAGTACCCAGACGGAACGCGCTGTTTTCCTCAGGCTTCAAACCGATGTTGCCTTCTTGCGAAGGACTCTTGTAGTAGAGTTCGGTGAAGGTGGGGAGGCGGAGCGACTTGTTCCACGAAGCATAGATCTTCCAGTCTGCCGTAGGGCGATAAGCCACGTCGACACCTGGATAGAAGCGGAAGTTTTTGCCAAAAGCATTGTTGCGCTGAGCGAGCACGCCTAACGACAGTGTCCAATCGTGGAGCAACACATTGTGTTCGGCAAAGAGACTCACGTTGGTGCGGTCCACCGATTTGGTGTATTCTGCAAGATTTCCGTCGTGGGTGCGCCAAATGCCCTTGTCGTCTTTCTTGTCGAGCGACTGTCCAGGGATGCGGAAACGCTGATCAACATTGATGTCACGACCGAGGTTGCCCGAATAGATGTTTTCGTGGCGCACTTCACCACCGATGGCAGTGCGACCGAGCGACCATGCCGTCCATAAGTTCAAAGCGGCAGTGAGCACATCTCCACGATTGAAATTTTCATACTTGGGGGTGTTGCGGAAAAACTGGAAATGGTCGTAGTTGCGCAACCAAGAGATTTGGGGAGCAATGTGGATTTTTCCCTTCGTTTCCGCCTTGACAGAAGCCAAATAGCGCGTAGTGCTTTCCCATTGGTCGGTCGATGCGATGGAGTAGAAGGTGTTGGCACCAAAGTCCGTGTTGGTGTAGCCAGCTTGTGCATCGACTTTGTATTGCGCTGCATCGAGCGAACCTTGCCAGAAGGCTTTGCCACCCTTGAAATCGCCATTGCGCACGGCACCATCCGAACGCTGATAACCTGCGCTCAAACTAGAGGTGAACAAGTTGCCATTGGAGAATTGATGGCGGAAAAGCCCACGCGCTTCCCCTTGAGCTGTGCCATACGAACCACCAGCCGCACGGGCATAGAAAGTTGGTCCGACTTGTCGTGTGACAATGTTGATGGCACCCGAAAAAGCCTGAGTGCCTAACACACGAGAAGCCGCACCTTCGAGCACTTCGATGCGCTCGATGTCAGCAAGATTGAGGGGGAAGTCGGCAGCGTTGTGCCCAGTTTGTGGATTGTTGATGGCGATGCCGTTGACAAGAATGGTAAGTTGGTCAAAGGTGCCGCCATTGATGCTGATGTCCGTCTGAATGCCAAACGCACCGCGCTGTCGGACATCGACTCCAGCGCAGAGTTTCAGTGCGTCGTTGATACTCGTGACACCCGCCGCCGCGAGTTCTGCACGGCTGAGGGTCATCACCTTACGTGCTGCTTGGTCGGCAGCGAGGGGAGTGCGGGAAGCGGTGGTGACCACTTCGCCCAATCGCTGATCGTCGTCGAGGGTCGCCACTTGCTCTTGGTCGCTCACATGAGCCACGTGCTGAGCTTTGCTGGAAGCTGCCAAACATGGAGCGGCAGTGCCCAGAGTAGCTACCGCAAGAACGCCAACCTTCACTTCACAACCGAGTGCAGCAAACAAGGAATAACCCTTGCGGCTGAAATTGCGGAAGATGAATTGCGCTCCCTTGGGAGATGAATTTTGAAACATAGAGATGAATAATGTTGATTTAACGGCTGCAAAGTTACAAAAAGACTCACAAATATGCGTGCTGAGCTAAGAAAAATATGTATTTTTGCAAATCAAACCAATTAGGCATGCTGGACATGCCGACGCTTAATGGGCTTACTCCTCTTTTATTTAATCCTTTCTCTTTCCCTTTCCTCATTATGTTCGGTGCTTGAAGCGGTGCTTTTAGCATCTACCGTTTCGTATGCCACCATCAAAGAACAAGAAGGTTTCAAAATTGCATCGGTGCTCAAACGCTATAAAGCCGACATAGACCGTCCCATTGCAGCCATTCTTTCGCTCAACACCATCGCGCACACCGTGGGTGCAGCTGGAGTGGGTGCACAGGCAGCTGAGTTGTGGCATGAATATGGCGGTGCACCTGGCAGTGAAGGCGATGCAGTAGGCATAGCGTCGGCGATTATGACCTTGCTGATACTCGTGGTGTCTGAGATTTTGCCCAAAGTGATTGGCGCAACCTATTGGCGACAACTCGCCTTGTGGGCTACGAGTGTGATCCGTGTGCTCATTGTCATCATGTATCCCCTTGTGTTGCTCTCTGAATTTATCACCATCCTCATCAATCGAGGGAAAGTGCAAACTTCCGTCAGTCGTGAAGAAGTGCAAGCCATGATGGATGTGGGTGTGGAAGAAGGAGTGTTCAAAGCAAAAGAGAGTAAGGCGCTCCGCAGTTTCCTAAAATTAGGCGAAATTCACGCTGACGAAATCATGACCCCTGCACCTGTGGTGGCTACGGTCAATGAAACCATGACGTTGGGCGAATTTTTCCGCAGCGACGACGAACATCTCGATTTGCACAGCCGTCTTCCGGTGTATGACGCTGAAGAAGAATACATCAAAGGTTATGTGTTGCGCTCCGAACTTTTGGAAGGCTTGTCGGAAGACCATTTTGCGCAAGAAATCAGTACGTTAGTTCGTCCCATCCTCACATTCAAAGATGATGAAATGGTGTCGAACATTTGGGAAAAAATGCTTGAGCAGAAGGAACATATCGCCGTAATCACCGACGAATACGGCACTTTGCGCGGTATTGTGACGATGGAAGACCTCATCGAGACCATGTTGGGGGTTGAAATCGTGGACGAATATGACGAAGCGGTGGATATGCAAGACATGGCGCGTGAGAAGTGGCAGCAACAACAGCTGCAGAATCCCGAACCCGCTCAAGCATAGTTTTCTTTCTGTTTCTTAGGTGTTTTAATTGCACCTGCCTAACAGATGGTTAGATGACTTAAAATAGTGCTCAGTCCGTGAAGTTCGAAGCAGGATATTCAAAAAGAAAGTTATCACAATGCAGTGCTAGCTATTCTGCGTTTGGAGATTTGCTAGTTTAGATGTACATTTGCAAAAGAACAAGTCCAACTTGTCTACATTTGCTCCTCTAAACTTGTCCAGCATGCGCCAGATTTACTTCTTCTTTCTTGTGTTGATTGGCTTCACAGCCTGCTCTTCGCAGTACAACATCGATGGAAATTCATCGTTGGCATGCTTGGATGGTAAAAAACTCTACCTTCGTGTGCCTAATTCCAGAGGAGAAGCCGCGAAGAATGTCAATCTAGACTCGTGTGTTGTGGTTCATGGACGTTTCTCATTCGGAGGCACCATCGACAGCATCGCTTTGGCAGAGATTTATGTAGAAGATCAGCACCTCATGCCAGTGGTGTTGGAGGGCGGACAGTTGTTGTTGCAAGTAGATAACTACGCGCAAACTGTCACAGGAGGACCGCTCAACGATCGTTTGTCGGAATTTATGACGCAGCGCGCACGTTTTGACAACGAGTTGTGGGAACTAGACCGCATGGCAAACCGTATGATCTTCAATGGAAAGACCATGGCTAGTGTGGTGGAATTGCTAGAACCCAAACGCCGTGACTTGCTCGACAAGATAGAAAAGCTCGAAATCAAATTTGTGCTGGATAATGCCAACAATGTCTTGGGAGAAGGTTATTTCCTCCTGCTCACAGAGCAGCAGCCTTTTCCTGTGATGACGAAGCAGTTGCAAGAGATTGTGCAAAACGCGCCTGCTTCTTTCCGTAAGCATCCTTCTGTCAGAAACTATCTCTTGGCAGCTGGTTATCTTCCTTCAGCAGCAGAAAAGCCGCAGACGGCTAAGAGTGGAGAGGAAAATCCCAAACTGCCGAAGAAGGTGCTCAAAGAGAAACCCTAATCTCCCCACCAACGTGGGTCTATTTCTAAAAATGTTGAGAGCATTGCAATCTAGTGTTGCAATGCTCTCAATTGTTTTGTAGGGTGATTTGCTCGCTTTTTAATAACTTCCATATGGTTGTGGAGGCAACCTATAAACCTGGTATTTTTCGATTAAACTATCGATTTTGTTTTTTATCCTGCCATTTAACCTGATATACAAAGATATTTCGTTCAGTCTCGATTTGAAATCGTTCAATGATGTCAGTATTTCTTCTTTTGATTCTACTGTAAATTTCTGATTCGGGAGAGATATTTTATCTATTTCCTTCTCAATCTCCTCTAATTGTTCTAGCTTTTTTATTTCATCGGTTAGGTCAGAATCTATTTTCTCTTGCACATTTCCTTGGGCTTCAAATTCTATAGGATTCATATCATTTGCCTTGTATAAACGCCAAAAGTTCTTCACACGTTGAATTCCTGGAACATTTTGTTCTTCGCACCTTTCAATGAAGGCTTCAAAATGCTCCTGGTCGCCAAAAATTTGTTGCCAGAGTGGTTCACAAGCGATAGAATTTGACTGTAAATCACTTGATATATAAGCTAATCTAACAAAATTCTGTATGTAGTAGTTAGGACTATTTTCGATATACTCTCGATAGGTATCAAGGCAATCTGCATCAAAGCAGAATTTGTTTGAAGAAGTATCTTTATGGTCTATACAATTATAGAGCCATTCTTGCAATTTAGCATCGTCTTTAGTGCTACTTCTGGTATATTCTATGAATTCCTTTTTGATAGTTTTCCATATATCGCTATCTTTAATCAGATATTCTTTATCAGAAAGGTCTCCTGTCATATATCTAGAGTGTAGCTTTCTTGCAAGAACCAAATAGTCGTCATATTTCTTACTGGTGATAATATTGAGAATCACTTCCTTCAATCTTTCGACTTTATCCTTCGCGAGATAAGTTACAACTTCTTGTTCCTGAATGAGATTGAGAAATAGACGCCATATTGTACCATCATGCCGTTTTGCCATTATATATGTAACTATTTGACAATAGGGTATATAGTATATTGTAGTTTTACCAATCGGGGTATTATCGAGGTAGTCTATAATGCTATTGGTACTCTCTTTGTCTTTTAGCCAGTGGTCAATTAGTTTATAGGCATCGTTTATGTTTTCAGTGAAAACCTTATTCATTTCTCTGATACGTAGTGTTCCAATGATTTGATTGATAAAGTAGTTCTGAAAGCTCTTTATACTATAGATGTGCCTATACCTGTCTTTAACCGATTCTTGAGCTTTAGGAAATAGTTCTTGTAAAATAGAGAGGCTTTTTGTATCTTCTGGTATAGATTCCTTTTGGACAAAGATACCAGGTGCTATAAGTTTTTTTTCTTCAATGTATGCAGTTTTATATAGTTGATTATATTCCTCTGGGAATCTATATTTAATCAGTTGAACAAGAATGAACTCTTGTAAGACAACATCGCCTTCTACTTCTCTATAATCTAATGCGAATTGATTGATATACCTTTTAGCATCACGCAAAGTTGGAACATATTGCCGGAAAAGATTTTGAAAACTAGTTACAATACCATTGAACTGAATCTCCTGATTATCGTTAGCTGGAAATTTCTTGTTGAGTTCTCCTTCGATAAATCTGCTAATGTAGGTATAGGGTCTTAGAGGGATAGCAAATTCTAGATTGAAGAATTTGTCAACGAAACAGGCGTCTTCTGTATTACCCTTATCGCCAAAGTATTTGTTCACTTGTTTCTTATCATAGGCAGTCAGGAAGAATATATTAGGGAAAGCAGCATTGCTATCTATCAACTTGAGGACTTCTAAAATTTCATCTTTAGATAGGCGATCAAAGTCGTCAATGATGACCAGAACTTTTTTGGGAATAAGTTTGAGCGTTTTTTTGATGCTTTCTTTCAAATCTACCTTATTCCAAACTTGATAAAAATGGATTGCTTTTTCAACTAAACCTCTATTATCAATTAGTTGCAGTGCAGACATATAGTCTTTTATAACATGGCTACATCTGCTGTTATATTTAGATAAAATACAAGTGAATTGAGTGAAAAAATCCTCTTGAATGGTGGTGACAGACTTACTAGTGCGAGGATTGAAAACAAGAACTTCAATCTTGTCTTTCTCTTTTTCTAGTTGGTTGACTATACAGTTGATAAATGAGGTTTTCCCAATGCCCCATTGAGCCGTAATAGCAAGGCTCCAAGTCTTATTCTTATCTGAATCCTTGATAATTGATACAATTTTCTTTATTTCATCTTTGAGATTAAATATGTCATCGTCTTCTTTTGTTATAGGACAGTCATGGAGTATACCATCAAGGTATTGTGAATATATATTGTTATTCTCTTCTTTACGTTCCAAACATACATTTACTATATAAACCATTACATAACTAGTTCCTATGAGCAACATTACATCTACATAAGAAATAAAGCCTAAAAACGAAAGATAATCATACAATCCACTTAGACGGCAAATAAAGATAATGGTAGACAATAGAACCACAAGGAAAATTAGTCGAGAATCAAATCGATATCGATTCTTATACTTCTGAATAAGGTCGTAAATACTGATACTTATTAGTAAGACACCCAGTGATTGAAGCGCAATATTAGATTCTATTTTACAAAGGAATTCATCAATAACGTGTTTGTTGTACCATCGTATAATGGGATTCTTGTAGCCAAGAATGGTATATAATACCAAAAGTCCTGCACCAATATATAGGTGCAGGTCTTTTTCTTTGATGAATGTAATTTTTTCCTTGATGAATGTATTGATACTAGTGAAGTTCTTTTTAGTTAGCATGCTTTAGCTATTTGATTGCTTTACGAAGCGAGGTTACTGCTTTGCAACTATAGTATATTCTAGCAGAGCTGACAAGGCTTGCTTTCTCATGTTCAAAGGCTCTTTGAGGAAAATCGCGCAAGTGCTCAGAACATTTAATTCACAACGAAGAATGATTCTATCGCTCAGCGGTGATTTTCACGATATTCACCACTACTTCGCTTGCCTTTTCGAGGTTGGGAACGGGGAGAAATTCGTGCGCTCCGTGGAAGTTCAAGCCACCAGCAAAGACGTTGGGGCAGGGGAGTCCCATGAAAGAAAGTTGAGCTCCGTCTGTGCCACCGCGAATGGCTTTGATTTCGGGAGTCACCTCCGCCATTTCCATTGCTTCTTTCGCAATGTCGATGATGTGCATCATGGGTTCCACCTTCTCACGCATATTATAATAGGTGTCGCTGAGGGTGAGTTGAAGAGCGTCGTAGCCGTATTTGGCATTCATGCCTTGCACCAATCCACGGAGCATCGCCTTGCGGGCTTCAAAACGCTCGCGGTCGTGATCGCGAATGATGAAGCTCAACTGCGCGCGCTCCACCGTTCCGGAGAGGTTGGTGAGGTGGAAGAAACCTTCGTAGCCCGTGGTGTGTTCGGGTGTTTCAAATTCGGGCATCTTCTGCACGAGTTCGGTGGCTAGGCGTGCGGCATTGACCATCTTGTCTTTGGCATAGCCAGGATGCACACTCACACCAGTGATGTCAATCTTGGCAGAAGCCGCGTTGAAGTTCTCAAACTCCAGTTCTCCGCGCTCACTTCCATCCATGGTGTACGCCCATTCGCAACCAAATTTCTTCACGTCAAACTTGTGCGCACCGAGTCCGATTTCTTCGTCGGGATTGAAACCTACACGCACTTTTCCGTGTTTGATTTCGGGATGCGCCAAGAGATATTCCATGGCAGAAACGATTTCAGCAATACCTGCTTTGTCGTCTGCACCAAGAAGGGTATGTCCGTCTGTTACGATGATGTCTTCTCCCACGTGGCGGAGCAGTTCGGGAAACTTTTCCACACTCGTCACGATGCCTGCTTCTGCATCCAGTACAATGTCCTTGCCGTCGTAGTTCTTCACAATGCGTGGACGCACATTCTCGCCCGAAGCATCAGGACTTGTGTCCATGTGAGCGATGAAACCAATGGTGGGAATCGCTTTGTCTGTATTGGCAGGAAGTGTGGCATAGACATAGCCCAATTCGTCCATTTCTACCTCTGCCATACCGATGGATTTCAATTCTTCCACGAGGTATTCTGCCAAGCGAAATTGCTTTTCGGTGCTAGGCGTGGTGTTGGTGCTGTCGTCGCTTTGTGTGTCGAAACTCACGTATTTGAGAAAACGCTCTACAATATTCGTCATTTGTTGTTGTTCTTTGAGGTAAGTACCATGCTAATGCGCCCTTTTATCGTAGCTTTCCCCTAGATAGCAAGCTATCACTAGTGAATAAGCCCTATAAAGTGGTGTCGTTCCTACAAAAGTAACTACTTTTTTTGGAACTTCGCCCGTTTTGTACTATATTTGCGTAGTTAAGTTCACAAAAATCACATAATGAAAGCCTTTTTACTCTCTCTCACGATATGTTCGGGTATTGCCATGGGGGCAAAAGCTCAAGTGGAATTGGTGAATCCTGTGCCGCACAGTGTCACTTCTACTCGTCATCTTTTCACCGCTCCCAAAGCGTGGTCTGTTACTGCCGACCGTCAGCGACAATCTTCTTATGCCGTCTCTGCACTTGCTGAGATTGGCGTAGAACAACTTGCCAAAGCGGGCAACTTCCGCGTCACCCTCGGTGTTGTGGGCGATCGTAGCGTCAGCAAGTTTAAGAAACTCGTACCTCAACAACAAGAAGGCTACTACATGGCGGTAGGTCCGAAGGGGGTAGTGATTGCCGGTCGCGATGAGCGCGGACTTTATTATGGTGTGCAAACCTTGCGCGACATGATTTCCAAAGGACAGCTCGAGACTTGCACCATCCAAGACTGGCCCGATGTGAAATTCCGCGGCGCCATCGAAGGTTTCTATGGTCGTCCTTGGAGTCACGAACACCGCTTGCGCCAGATTGATTTCTATGGTCGCAACAAGATGAATGTCTACATCTATGGTCCGAAAGATGATCCTTATCACCGTCAGCATTGGCGCGAGGCATATCCTGAGAATGAAGCAAAATTGCTCCAAGAACTCAATGTCCGTGCGCACCAACGTGGGGTAAACTTCTATTGGGCAATCCACCCTGGACTCGATATCAAATGGACGAATGAAGATCGCGACAATCTTGTGAACAAACTTGAGAAGATGTATGGTCTTGGCATCCGCTCTTTTGCTGTCTTCTTCGACGATATCTCGGGTG
>ERZ1674239.206-NODE-206-length-15005-cov-3.879331_pt1 | contig 15005 bp, 13 predicted proteins | sample MGYA00581208_ERZ1674239 | MGnify/ENA primary metagenome ERZ1674239 (study PRJEB41354, sample SAMEA4873308) | human saliva metagenome | biome: human-associated habitat [ENVO:00009003]; feature: mouth environment [ENVO:08000002]; material: saliva material... | reverse complement strand
CTCGCTCGATGCCAACAACGAACGTATGATTGTGGAACATCTGGACGAGTTCTACAAAGGCAAGACGGTAGTTATAGTGGCTCACCGACTAAGTACGGTGAAGAATGCCGACCAGATTGTGGTATTGGATAAAGGCAAAGTAGTAGAGATGGGCAACCACGAAACGCTTACACAGAAGCGTGGCGCATACTATAACCTCGTAAAGAATCAATTGGAATTGGGCAACTGATATTAAGAAAGGCAAAACAACTATGGCAGATGACAAGATAGAACTCCGCAGCGAGAAAGTAAGACATATCATTGGCGAGATACCATCAGGGATTGTCCGTTATGGCATCACGATTATCACCGTTGTGATATTAGGACTGCTGATAGGTGCATACTTTATTCCATACCCAGAAACTATCAGGGCAGAGGTGAGGATGACAAATGCCCATCAAGGCACCATAGCCGTTCCCTATAAATATGTCAATACGATAGCAAAAGGTATGACGGTAAACATCGAACTTGAGGGTTATGATGCAGAAACATACGGAGTTGCTAATGGTATAATAGCAGCCATATCGCATACACTCCAACAAACTACAGCTGGCAGCGTGTTCACGGTACAGGTGAGGGTAACAGATTGTAAGTATAAACTCTTCAGTGGAATGACAGGTACATCATCTATACTTGTAAGTAATGAAAGCATACTTCAAAAGATTACCCAAAGAATAATAGATATCATATAATTTGTATCAGTCATAGGAGTGGGTATTTGTTTGTAACTATTTGGTTTACAAGTGTAAAGGTATAAAAAATATTCCACTCCTACAACTTTTAAAACAACTTTCTTATATCGAACTCACGTTATAACGAAGGCATAGCAAACGGTAGCAAGCTAGAAAGAGAAACAAACTGCAACCATAAAACAAGAGGTAACCGAAGTTGTAGCTGAAAAGGTATGAAGGTGCTACAGTTTACCCCAAATCACTTATTAGAACCTAAACAAATTTTGTTTTATTATCGAGCAGATTGCCTGTTGCTGCAATGCAGGCGTAGCGGATTATGTAAAGTTACAAAGACAGACAAGATACCGATAAGAAAATAAAAGATGTTAGGAAACAATACCATAGTGATAAGAACTATATATATTGTAGTCTAATGACCAATTTTGGTTTAATAGTCGTTTTGGCTTTGCATTAGTTTTTTTAGACCAAATAAATACAGTAACTAAATTTACTAACTATCCTAAAAAAGGAAGTTTTTTCTTGTTCTTTCTTCGATTAAAGTGTATCTTTGCAAAAGAAAATCTTATAAATAAGAGGTATACTAATTATATTTAGCACCTCTATGATACACACCTAATTACATAAAACGAATATGATTCTATTTTTCTTGGCTTCTTACGATACAGTAATTGCTACTGAAATCGACCATAATCCAACAAAGGAAGAGATTGAAAAGTTGAGTTGGCTTTACGGCAATGCAAAGTTAATAAACGACAAGCAACTGTCGGGTTACTATCTTGGGCCACGTCGCGAAATGATAACCCCATGGAGTACGAATGCCGTTGAAATAACTCAGAACATGGGTATCAACGGCATTTCGCGTATAGAAGAATACTTCCCCGCACAGTCTATGGAGGCAAATCCAGATAGAATGATATTCAGAAACTACGATGGATTAAATCAAGACATTTTTACTGTAGACATTCAGCCAGCCGACATAAAATTTATTGATAACTTAGAAAAGTTTAACGAAGAAGAGGGATTGGCACTGTCGCCAGAAGAAATAGAATATTTACATAAGGTAGAGAAGCAAAACAACCGTCCATTAACCGATTCAGAAGTGTTTGGTTTTGCACAAATCAACTCCGAACACTGCCGTCATAAAATATTCGGAGGAGAGTTTGTTGTAGATGGTAAGAAAATGGAAAGCAGCCTTTTCAACCTTATAAAGAAGACTACAAAAGAAAATCCGGGTAAAATTTTGTCTGCATATAAAGATAATGTAGCTTTTGCCGAAGGTCCAGAAATAGAACAATTTGCTCCAGAGAACCAAAGCACATCAGACTATTTTAAGATAAAAAACATAGAGAGTGTAATCTCGTTAAAAGCCGAAACTCACAATTTCCCCACCACAGTAGAGCCTTTTAATGGAGCTGCAACGGGTACGGGTGGCGAAATTCGCGACCGTATGGGTGGTGGCGTAGGTTCTTGGCCAATTGCTGGAACTGCAGTTTATATGACGGCATACCCACGATTGAAAGACGAAAATGGAAAGACACCAGCTTTACGCGATTGGGAAGACATTCTGCCAGTGCGCAAATGGCTGTATCAAACACCTCAACAAATACTTACAAAAGCTTCTAATGGAGCAAGCGATTTTGGCAACAAGTTCGGACAACCATTGATTGCAGGTTCTGTTTTGACTTTCGAACATCAAGAAAATGGTGAAAAATATGCTTACGATAAAGTTGTAATGCTTGCTGGAGGAGTAGGCTACGGAACAAAACGCGACTGTTTAAAGAAAGAACCACAGCCAGGAAATAAAGTAGTTGTGGTGGGTGGCGATAACTATCGCATAGGACTTGGTGGAGGCTCTGTTTCATCGGTAGATACAGGTAGATATTCAAACGGAATAGAATTGAATGCAATTCAGCGTGCCAATCCAGAAATGCAGAAGCGAGCTTATAATCTTGTTCGTGCATTGGTAGAAGAAAACGAAAATCCGGTTGTTTCTATTCACGACCACGGTTCGGCAGGACATTTGAACTGTTTGAGCGAATTAGTGGAAGACTGCGGAGGCAAAATAGAAATGGATAAATTGCCTATTGGCGATAAAACATTAAGCGCAAAGGAAATTATAGCAAACGAATCGCAAGAACGTATGGGCTTGCTGATAGACGAAAAACATATAGACCACGTTCGTCGTATAGCTGAACGCGAACGCGCTCCGATGTATGTAGTAGGCGAAACTACAGGCGATGCACACTTCTCGTTTGTTCAGAAAGATGGTGTGAAACCATTTGATCTTGATGTTGCGCAGATGTTCGGACATTCGCCGAAAACTATAATGAAAGACGAAACAGTAGAGCGCAAGTACGCTGACGTTACTTACAATATAGAAAAGATAGACGATTACGTTGCACGTGTGCTACAATTGGAAGCCGTTGCTTGTAAAGATTGGCTAACAAATAAGGTAGACCGCTCAGTTACAGGACGCATAGCACGCCAGCAATGTCAAGGACAAGTGCAATTGCCACTATCCGATTGTGGAGTAGTAGCTCTCGACTATCGTGGCTATAAAGGTATAGCAACAGCCATTGGACACGCTCCACAGGCTGGATTGGCATCGCCAGAAGCAGGGTCGGTACTATCTGTAGCAGAAGCCTTAACCAATATAGTATGGGCTCCGCTTGCTGAAGGAATGGATAGTATTAGTCTTTCTGCAAACTGGATGTGGCCTTGTCGTGCACAAAAAGGAGAAGATGCACGCCTTTATAGTGCAGTGAAAGCATTGTCAGACTTCTGTTGTGCCATTGGTGTTAATGTGCCAACAGGTAAAGATTCGCTATCGCTCACACAACAATATCCTAACGGTGAGAAGATTGTTTCGCCAGGAACAGTTATCGTTTCAAGTGGAGCAGAAGTGAGCAACGTGCGTAAGGTGGTTTCTCCAGTGTTAATAAATAACAAGAAAACACGCTTATACCATATCGACTTCAGTTTCGATGAACAGCGTTTGGGTGGCTCTGCCTTTGCACAAAGTTTAGGAAAGGTTGGCTCTGACGTTCCTACCGTAAAAGAACCACGCTACTTCTGCGATTGTTTCGATGCTATTCAAGAGATGATTCAACGTGGTTGGATACTTGCTGGACATGATATTTCGGCTGGTGGTATGATTACAACACTGCTCGAGATGACCTTTGCAAATCCTGAAGGCGGATTGAATATTAATTTGCACGATATGCAAGGCGACGACATTGTGCGTAAGTTATTTGCAGAAAATCCTGGTGTTATTATTCAAGTTGCCGATGAACACAACGATGAGGTAAAGGCATTCTTAGAAGATAATTGTATTGGTTTCGCACGTATTGGTAATCCAAATACTAAGAATAGAATGCTAACCATTACTGACGGAAGTTGGAAACACGAATTTGATATTGATGCTTTACGTGAGAAATGGTATGAAACATCTTATTTGTTAGACCGTAAACAAACAGCAAACGAATTAGCAGAGAAACGCCACAACAACTATAAGGTACAGCCTATTGAAATGAAATTCAATGCAGACTTTACTGGTACGTTGCAACAGTATGGCTTAAATCCAAACCGTTGGAAAGATAATGCACCTATAACACATCAAACTCCAAAGGCTGCAATTATTCGTGAGAAAGGAACAAACGGCGACCGCGAAATGGCATATAGTCTTTATCTCGCAGGCTTCGAGGTGAAAGATGTTACAATGACCGACCTTATCTCTGGGCGCGAAACACTTGAAGAAGTAAATATGATAGTGTTCTGTGGTGGCTTCTCTAATTCAGATGTACTCGGTTCTGCTAAAGGTTGGGCGGGAGCTTTCCTCTATAATCCAAAGGCAAAACAAGCTCTCGACAAGTTCTATGCCCGTAAAGATACACTCTCACTTGGTATTTGTAATGGCTGTCAGCTTATGGTAGAACTGAACTTAATTAATCCAGAGCATAAGCATCGAGCACAACTGGTGCATAATGATAGTCATAAGTTTGAGAGTGCTTATTTGGGACTGAACATTCCAGAGAATAAGAGTGTAATGTTTGGCTCGCTTAGCGGTAATAAACTTGGTATTTGGGTGGCACACGGAGAAGGTAAGTTTATGCTTCCAGAGCCTGAAGACCGTTATAATATTGTGGCAAAATACAATTATGCACAATATCCTGGTAATCCGAATGGCTCTAATTATAATGTGGCAGGTATTTGCTCAAACGATGGTAGACACCTTGCAATGATGCCTCATTTAGAGCGTTCAATCTTTCCATGGCAACAAGGTTGGTATCCTATGGAACATCGTAACGACGAGGTTACTCCATGGATAGAAGCATTTGTGAATGCTCGCAAATGGGTAGAAGAACATCTTCATTAAGTCGGAAGAGCGAATACTAATTTTATTTAGTGTATTGCTAAAGCGTGAAAACGCACTTTTCGACGAGTGAGAATCGAACGATAAGAATAATAAATGTTAGACAACAAAAACAAAGAACTTAACAATGCAAGCCTATCTTCTTCTGAAAAAGAAGAGAATGGGCTTGCCATTTATTGGAATGCCTTTAAAACATTCTTTAAAATAGGAGCCTTTACACTTGGCGGAGGCTATGCTATGATTTCTATTATAGAGAGTGAAGTTGTAGATAAGCAAAAATGGATAAGTAAAGAAGACTTTGTAGACCTTATAGCGGTTGCTCAAAGCTGTCCAGGCGTATTTGCTATTAATATAAGTACCTTCGTTGGATACAAAATCCGAAAGACTCCTGGTGCATTGTGCACCAGTTTGGGTACAGCACTTCCTTCTTTCCTTATAATACTTCTTATTGCTATGTTCTTTCATCATTTTATGGACATAGCTTGGGTAGCGGCAATGTTTCGTGGCATTCGTCCGGCAGTTGTTGCATTGATAGCTGTGCCAACGTTTAGCCTTGCGAAGAGTGCTAAGATAACTCTCGCTAACTGTTGGATACCAATTCTCACAGCTTTGCTTATTGCTTATTTAGGAGTGAACCCTATATATGTGCTTATTGCAGCCGCTATTGGTGGCTATTTATATGGTAAATTTATTGTTCCAACCGAATAGCGATGATAATATTTCTGCAACTCTTTTATACATTCTTTATTATAGGATTGTTTGGATTTGGTGGAGGTTATGGAATGCTTTCGCTTATTCAAACAGAAACTGTAATGCATCATCATTGGTTGTCGTCTGCCGAATTTACCAACATTGTGGCTATATCGCAAATGACACCTGGCCCTATTGGCATTAACTCGGCTACATATTGTGGCTACGCTGCTGTGCACAATATGGGACTATCCAACACAATGGCTATATTTGGTAGCATTACCGCCACGTTTGCTTTAGTGTTACCTTCGCTTATTTTGATGCTACTTATCAGCAAGATGTTTCTTAAATATATGAAGACACCTGCTGTTCAATCTATATTTATGGGATTGCGCCCAGTAGTGTTAGGCTTGTTGGCTGCTGCTACTTTGTTGCTTTGCAATGCCGAAAACTTCTCGCTGCCAAGTATAAATGTGTGGCAATTTTCTATTAGTATAGGTTTGTTTATTGCAACTTTTATTGGAACTATGTGGTTAAAGATAAATCCAATTAGAATGATTTGTTATGCTGCAGTAGCGGGAATGTTACTTCTGTATTAGCCTCTTAAAGCACATTAATATTTTATAGATACGATATAACTCAAACTGAAGAATAAATACAAGAAAAATTATGTTTAAACTAAAACAAGTGCTGCTTTTAGTAGCTCTAAGCGTTGCTTTAGCTGTATACGCACAAGGTCCTAATGGTACAGGAACGTACTATAAAGGCGCAGATGGATTCTCTGGTAAAACTTTAAAAACAAAGTTGTATCATATAGTGGGAAAACTGCACACTACTGATTATAACGGATTGTGGCAAACTTACAAAACAACAGATAAGCGTCCAGATGGCAAATTGTGGGATATGTATTCTAAAGTAACAAGCTACGAAATTGGTAGCTCTTCGCAGGGGCACCCTTCCGGTCGTGAAGGCGATGGTTATAATCGTGAACATTCCGTACCAAAGAGCTGGTTTAACAAGCAAACTCCAATGCACAACGATGCTTTCCATGTGGTTCCGTCAGACACGTATGTAAATAGCGTGCGAGGTAATTTACCTTATGGCGAAAACAATGGTGAAATGTTTAAGGGACAAGGCAATTTTGCAAAGAAAGGAAAATGCACTACCGCTGGTTATACAGGAACAGTGTTCGAACCTGCAGACGAATATAAAGGCGACTTTGCACGTATATACTTCTATATGGCTACAGCTTACGAAGCTGCCATTGCCAATTGGAAATCACCCGTAATGAGTGGCGACGAATATAAGCCATACGTAAAGTGGCAAATGGATATGCTGTTGCGTTGGGCTAAAGAAGACCCAGTGAGCCAAAAAGAAATTCTGCGCAACGAAGCTGTTTATAAAGTTCAAGGAAACCGCAACCCTTATGTAGACTATCCCGGATTAGAAGAATATGTTTGGGGAAATAAGGTAAACGATAAGTTTAGCTACGACCATTACGTTAGCCCGAACCCAGCAAACCCTACCGATATAGGAGGCGTTTATCCAGGACATAATGGTGAAAATCCAACAGAACCTGTTAATCCAGAAAATTCTACCGATAAATATGTGTTTAAAAAAATAACCAAAAGTAGCGAACTACAGCCCGAAACACAATATATTATTGTATGCGAACAAGCAAACACAGCACTAAGCAAGGCTGATGGAACGAAAACATCAAGCTTTTATGCGCCTGCAAATGTAGAAATAAACAACTCTACCATAACAACCGCAGTTGATGGAAACAACACCCCGCACCAAATAACCATAAGCGGAACAGATGGCGCATACGCTTTATACGATGTTGCAGGAAAGGTTTACCTTATAAGTAAAACAAAAAAGAATGTGTTAGAAGGCGTAACAAACAAATCGGCATCGTGGACCATTACTTTCTCTAACGATGGAAATGCCGAAATAAAGTCGAACTTATCCGACAACCGTTCCATATTCTATAACACACAAATGGCACGTTTTGCTACTTACACCACAACCACACAGAAACCAGTGCAGCTATACAAATTTGTTAAAGTTGTAACCGGCATAACAAATGTAGAAAACAATACACATAAAAACACATCGGGCGTTTATACGCTCTATGGACAAAAAATAAGTAACAAAGCCGAAACATCTCATTTACCCAAAGGCGTATATGTTGTAAATGGAAAAAAAGTGCTTGTAAAATAAAATATACAACAATATCTCTTGTACGAGCCGTACAGCTATAGTGGCACAAAGCAAAATAGGTATTTTAACTTTGAAACCACTATAGCTATATGGCTTTTTTCATCCTCTTCCTCTTATATTTTAGACTGTTTTTAGTCGTTTTTCTCTCATTTGTAAGTGTTTGATAATTAGCGATATACAAAAACAGCGAAATGTCTCAAAAAAACGTCCGTACTTTTCCCCTAAAACGTCCGTACTTTTTTACTGAAACGTCCGTACTTTTTTCTAGAAACGTCCGTATTTTTTTGCAGAACCTACGGACGTTTTCATTAAAATGTACATAGGTTATACAAATAATATAATATAGTTTTACTAAAAACATACAAACTAATCAGATAGAATATCCGAAAAAAAATAGGTAGAACCAATTAATATTTTGTAAAAAAACATCTGTATTTTATTTTGACAAGTCAATATTTTTTTATAATTTTGTATCTGCGCATACAAGAGACGAGTGAAGTGTACAAGTTTTCTGAAAGGTGCGCTATGTTTTATTAACCATAAATTTATGCACTATGGATTATTCATTAAGTAAACGTAAAATGAGTTTTGGGGCGAATAAAGGCAAGCAATTGTATGTAGCCAGCCCTGTTTGTCAGAAACAACATATAAGTTTCGACAAACTTTGTGAGATTATGGCGGAAGATTCTACCGTAGGACAAGCTGACATTGCAGCTGTTTTCTACAAATTCCGCACAGTGTTGAACCGCCTTTGTTCGCAGGGAAGCATTGTAGATGCAGGACCACTTGGTTCGTTCCGTCCCACATTCACCTCGAAAGCTGTTGAGAAGGAAGAAGATTTTAAACCATCTACACACATCACGAAGACGCAGGTTTTATTTACACCAAGTCCCGATTTCCGAACATTGCGTGGAGTGGAGTTCTTTAAAGTGCCTGCACAACCCAAAACGAAAGCTAAGAAGGAACCTGAAAGTGGTGGAGCAGGACACCCATAAAACAGTTAAGGGGATGTTAAAACTTACTTCTAATAGCGAATAAAGTTTCTAATTTGTCCCCCTGAAAATAGTATAAAAAGCCCTATCAGAACTCAAAACGAGTATTTGATAGGGCTTTTAGTGTGCTGGATTAATACCATGATATACCATTTAAAGAAACATTGTAACATCCGATGTGTTATCTTTATTTCTCAAATTATTTTAAAAAAATAGTTAAATGAAAAATATTTTATTTAACTTTGCACCCGATATTTAATTTACAAATCATAAACATAAAACATTATGAAGAAAAGATCAATTAAAAAGATTCTGTTACTTCTGTTAATCCTACTATCAATTAATGCAAAGGCGCAGTGTAAGTTTCACGTTGATTTAGACTACCATTACTATTTCGGATTGGCTGAAACAACAAATAGAGGTCCACATACAAAAACTCGGAGTGATAGTAATATGGGTGGAAACTCGCTTACATTAGCAGCACGCTACGATGTTCACCCAGATATATCTGTAGGTGTAGGTGTAGGTCTTGCAAGATATACGCAGGGAGCTTTCAATACACTTCCTATATATGCAACGTTAAGGTATAAGCCTATTGAAAAGATGAAAGATGCTTATGTGTTTACAGACTTGGGATATGCCATAGAAAGCAAGAAAGACGATTTTACACAAGGTGCATTGTTCAATCTTGGTGTAGGATATACAAAGATGTTTGCAAAGCATTTTGGTGTAAACTTTCAGTTGGGTTACAACTTAAAGACATTTAGTTACCCGTATGGAGATACGCCTGCTCTGAAAGCAACACGCCATTCTGTGATATTTGGTGTAGGTCTTACGTTTTAGCAATCTGTGAAGATAGAAAATAAATAAAAAGTTCTTGTCTGGCTTTCATATAGAGTTCAGACAGAACTTTTTTGTTTAACTAGCATTTGTGTTTGGCAATTCTCCTTCGTTTACGGAATTAAACATGAAAAATAAAAAAACGCTTGATACAGTACTCTTAGAAGTGCGTTACCAATTCACATGGACTTATGCTAACAATTCGCAGCCACATACAGAACAACGAACTTTATTAATTGGGCGCAACCATATCTATTCACGTAACGAAGCACTCTATCAAAATGATTCTGTAGCAACATCACTCATTGCTAAAGGTGCAAAAGGAGTACCGCTCTATTCTAACCCTACTATTCCATACGAAGTTTGGACAAATATACAAGCAAAGACAGTAGAAATAGGTTATCGAGTACCTTTCGACAATCTAATTATATCGTTTATCCAACCAGCCAATGAATTACAATGGAGTTTCTTCGAAGATGAAAAACAAAAAATTTTAGGTTATGTTTGCTCAAAAGCAACAACAACCTATCGTGGCAAAAACGTAGTTGCATGGTTTTCTGAAGAACTTCCATACGATGCTGGTCCTTATTGTTTTATGGGATTACCTGGATTGATTATGAAAATTGAATTAGAAGGCGCAAGTTGGCAAGCAATAGGAATTAGAAAAGGTAGAAATTACGAACAAATTTATACATTTGCACGTCCGCAGCAAAAAATGACACGCGAAAAAGCCATTAGTTTTCTTACCAACCTTTACAACGATCCTGTAGCAACTTATAGTGCACTTGGTGTAGAATGTAGTTCTACTGAAAAGCCAGACCAAGTACTTACTTCGGGAAGTATTAAGTGGGAAATACCTAATTTAATGAAAATGGAGCGATGAGTCTGAAGATGATGACTATTGATAAATTGAGATTTAAATGTTTTTATCTTCCTATTTGTAACGGGAAATGTTCATGGTACCAATTAAAAAACAAATATAAAGGAGGAAAATTTAACCTGTGTCAATGCCTTTTAAAAGCACCAGGTATGAGAAATAAAATACTAGAGAAATACTATGATCATATTACAAAATAAAATTATAATCACATTATTAGTCCTTTTGGGAACTTCGGGAGTGTGTTTTGCTCAATCCAATTCTTCACTATCTGGAAAAGTCATTGACGATAAAGGAAATACTTTATCTGGAGCATATATAGATATGTTTTTATCATCAGAGACCTCAGAACCTATTGCGACTGTTATATCTGATAGTCTTGGCGAGTTTCATTTATCTACAGAAAAGAAAATTAAACTTATTAGAGCACAGTATATTGGATATGACAAGGTGCTACTGAAAGTTCCTTTTGCAGATTCATTAATTATTAAAATGGAATCTATGCCTTTGGAACTAAAGGAAGTAGCGATTACAGGAAAAATTCCGACTAAAATAACACCTAACGGAATTAAGTTTACTCCCACTCAAATGCAAAGACAATTGCCTAATATTAGTCATTATATTTCACAATTGCCTTTTGTTGAAAAATCTGGTGATAGTTTTGTTGTCGTTGGTAAAGGAAGAGCTGTCTTCTACATTAATAATCGACGAATAGAAGATTTGAAAGAGCTGAAGGAACTAAAAATGAATGAACTTCAATCGGTAGAAGTAATTCCTAATCCAGGAATAATGTACGATTCTGATATTAAAGCTGTAATAAAAATCAAAACAAAAAAGAAGCAGACTGGAATGGACTTTGAACTAACCAGTGGTATTATTCACAGTGAACGTACTGAATTATGGAATCAAGGAAATTTCTCGTACAATACTCCTACTCTTTGTTTACAAACTTCATTGGTTTATGATTACGATCCAACATTTGCACACCTTGAGATTGAACAACTAATGAGAAAAGAGCATACTTCATCAGTTTATTACAATAGTACGGAAAAACAAATATTTAGAAATCTACAGTTTCGTAATAGCTTAATATATACGCCTAATAAAAATAATAGCTTTGGAGTCTCTATGAGTTATGGACATTCCAATTGGACTACAGATGTAGATAATGGATTACATTACACTGATGATATAAATAATGTGGAATATGGACAAAAATCACATTCAACAAGTCCAAATCATAAGTGGGTAGGGAACTTGTTTTACAATTATTCTAATAAAAAAATAGAGTTCTTCTTCAATACAGATATTTACAGAGGAATTGGTTCAAGGAATATGGTTTCAATTAGTTCCAATCATACAGTAGAACCAGATGTTGATACACGTTCGGAAGATAGTAACTTCCTTTGTTATTTCCAAGCATTAGGGAGCTATAATATTTCTGAATTTATTAAATTTCAAATAGGTGCAGACTATGCTCATACATCTGTTTTACAAGCATATAATGTTAATAGTGCTCATGCTGTTTTAAAACCATTTGACATTAAAACTTACCAACATCGTTATGCTGAGTATGCTTCTTTGAATTATGCTATTACTAACTTTGCCTTTTCTTTGGGACTTCGACACGAAACATTGTCTATAAATAGAGAAGATGATGTAAAGAAAGGACGTAACAAACTCTTTTCAATTTCAAAACTATATCCGTCAGCATCTGTAACTATGACAAAGGGAGCTTTTCAATCTCAACTATCTTATTCTTTGAAAACAGAATATCCCACGTATAACCAGTTATGTGCAGGGTTGAGTTATAGTTCTCCTTATCTGTATGAAAGTGGTAATCCTGATTTGTGTCCAGAAACACGACATGAATTATCCTTTCTTGGGAAGTTTTTGAATAGCTCACTGATGCTCAATTATACGGCGATTCGTGATGAAATTATTCAGGTTCCTACGCTTTATTCTGATAATATAATGTTATATAGACCAGAAAACACAGGAATAAACAAATATCTTTCATTGTCGGTTGGGCAGCAAATAAATTGGGGAGATATTTTAGAAAGTTCATTAAAAGTGAGCTATCATTCTCAATGGTTGAATATTGCAGGTTTTACAAAAAAGAGAGGTGACGGATACATTTTTAGTGCAAACAATGCAATCAACATAAATAAAAATATTCAATGCTTTATAAATGGTTCCTATCAGAGTGCAAGCGAAAATGGATTATTCAAAATTCCACAGGCATGGAATGTAGATTTGGCATTAAATTTATCTTTTCTATCAGATCGTCTCAACATCTATCTTGAATGTACAGATATTTTTTCAACTCTACATGCAAAACGAGGTTGTTACGGAAACAATATCTCTATGGATTATAATAGAAACTATCAAACCCGTACATTCACAATACAAGTTTCATATAGCTTACCTAACATTATCAATGGTAAGAGATATAAAGGTAATACAACTAATAGTGAAATTCAGCGTCTTTAAAAACTTATTGCAGATACGAATGAAGATAATCAGACAACGTAATGCAATGGATTGTGGTCCATCTTGTTTGGCAATGATTGCAGAACATTATGGAAGAAGAGAAGAAACAAGAACGCAGTTACGAACTTCGTAGCAAAAAAGTACGCAGCATCGTGGGGCAAATACCATCTTCACTTATTCGCTACGGCATCACCGCCATTGGGGTTGTGTTGCTTTGTCTCTTTGTTGTGGGTTATTTCTTGCCCTACAAGCAGGTTTATTCAGGAACAGCAACCATTCATAGAATAACAAATACAGCAGCCGATAGTGTAGAATAACTATTTTTGTCAAATTCGATAACAAACGTCCTGACAATATAACTGAACAAATGCTCTGTCTGCAATTACCTAATGGTACATTTACTGGACAAATACAAAATCTTTCCTCAGTTCGTGATACTTTGGATCGTCAAGAAATCCTCTGTCGTTTCAAATCATCAGAAATAAAATCGGTAGAAAACCAAACTTTAGACTTTCAAATAGTACACTTATCGGGCAATCTACTGCAAAAAATGCTTGGTAGATGATGGTAGATATATCAGATGCTTAGAAAAGCCTATAAAAAAAGTTGGTACTTTCGTTTCAGATATCTATCAGGTTTGCCGTAGATTTGGCGTATAGGTCTATATTTAGAACTGTTTTTAGTCGTTTTTTTGTACATTTGTAAGTGTTTGATAATTAGCGATATACAAAAATAGCGGAATGCCTAGAAAAAACGTCCGTACTTTTTTCTAAGAATGTACGGACGTTTTTTTGAAAAGTAAGATGGAATAACCAATCTACTAAATATTCATTGTGCCACAATCTATAAATAAAGCCAATAGAAAAAGAATAAAATGCAGCGAAAATTTACATTTCTTGCCTACGGTGTAATTCGCATCATCTACAACCTCAATATCTTTCCTATCCCTTATTCTCATGTTGTTTAGCACTTCCTTCACAATATTACCAAAAACAGAATTACCCACTAAAAATTTTTTCATTAAAACACAGATGAATATTAATAAGAAATGAAGAGAAATGTAATTAATATTTTTAAATTTCTTATTATTATTTTGAACATAACCAGCATATCACACTTTTAATATAAGAAAACAAGAGAGAATAAGGGTAAAAGAAAGATAAAATGGAAAATATTTTGAATAAATTTGGACGTAACGTTTTTTTCTTTTACATTTGCAGCGTAATGGAATGATAGAGCTTTTCTTTTATATTAAACAACGAAGAAACTCTTGTAAACCGACAATCACATTAGAATAAAAGAATACATTAACAATTAAACAATTTATTTCCGACCAATAAAGACAAAATAGTCCCTAAAAGGTTAAGAATAAAAAGAAACTTAAAAAATCACTAGAATTTAATATGTTGCTATTTTGCAAACGTGTAAATAACTAATGATAGAAAAATAAATAGTTATGAAAAACAAGATTTCATTTTACATACCCTTTATATTATTACTCCTTTTAAGTATTCCTGGAAATGCACAAACTCTAAAAGGTAGAATTATTGAAGCCAATTCCTCTCAAACTCCAATAGAGTTTGCTACAGTCTGCCTTTATAATAATGAAAAGAAAATAGTTCTATCTTCGCAAACAGATAAAAATGGAGAATTTGTTTTTCATGTTGATAAATTACAGCTTAAAGAAGTCTATGAACTACATGCTTTATATATAGGTTACCAGTCTATAATAATGAAAATAGTTTACAAACGTTGAGTGATATGGGAATAAGTTGTTTGTAGAAGAC
>ERZ1674239.203-NODE-203-length-15068-cov-2.751216_pt1 | contig 15068 bp, 10 predicted proteins | sample MGYA00581208_ERZ1674239 | MGnify/ENA primary metagenome ERZ1674239 (study PRJEB41354, sample SAMEA4873308) | human saliva metagenome | biome: human-associated habitat [ENVO:00009003]; feature: mouth environment [ENVO:08000002]; material: saliva material... | reverse complement strand
AAAACTCACAAGAAAAAAGCCTCTTCTCGCCATTGAGAAGAGGCTTTGTTGTGCGTAAAAGTGCTGGTAAATGGACCTTCTCGCTAAATTCCACGCCAGATATTAGAGCTCTTTGTAGACAGGGAACCACTTAAGGGCGTCAACTGCCTCTTTTGCATCAGCAATTGGCTCGCGGTTCAGACCCTGCCTAATTGCCTCCCCTGCAACTCCAACAGCAATACGCTCGGAGAATTCGGTAATCTTGGAGACTGGAGGAAGAATTGCCGCACCAGGCTTTGTGGTGTCGACGATTCCACCAAGCGAGTGAGCTGCAAGCGAAATCATCTGGTCTGTGAGCAGGCGAGCCTTTGATGCAAGTGTGCCAAGTCCAAGGCCTGGGTAAATTAAGGCGTTGTTAGCCTGACCAATCTGGTAGGTTACTCCGTTGAGCTCGACGTCGTCTGAAGGGACTCCGCAGGCTACAAGCGCGCGACCATCGGTCCAAGTCAGCAGGTCCTGGGCGGTTGCCTCCGCAAGCTTAGTTGGGTTGGACAGAGGGAAGACCATGGGGCGCTCGCAATGAGCTGCCATTTCGCGAATAATCTCTTCAGTGAACGCTCCATAAACGGTAGAGGTTCCAACCATGATTGTTGGGTGGACCGTCTTTACAACGGCTGCGAGGTTGGTGAGCTCATCAGCGTTTGCGAACTCAGAACGCTTGCGAGCAAATGGCTTCTGCTGTGGAGTGAGGTTGTCCATATCGTCGAAGAGCAAGCCCTGACAATCTACCAGGTAGAAGCGCTTTCGAGCCTCTTCGCGATCCATTCCCTGGTCCACAAATTCCTGCAGCACACGATCAGCGATGCCGCAACCAGCAGTTCCTGCGCCAAAGCAGAGATATACCTGGTCGACGAGCTTCTCGCCAGAAATATTGAGGCCACCGAGGATGCCTGCAAGGGTAACAATACCAGTGCCCTCGACGTCGTCGTTGAAGACAGGGTAGGTGTTCTTGTAGCGGTCCAGGATTGCTGCAGCGTGCGAGCGGCCGAAGTCCTCGAAGTGCAGGTAGAGGTTAGGGAAGAGCTTCTCGACGGTGGTTACAAAGTTGTCAATGAATGCGTTATAGCGGTCTTCATCAACGCGCTTGTGACGTTCGCCCAGGTATAGTGGGTCATCGAGAAGTTCCTGGCGATTGGTGCCAGCATCAATGACAACAGGCATGATGCGATTAGGGTCAACACCAGCTGCGGCGGTGTAAACCATGAGCTTGCCAACGGAAATCTCGACACCGTTGGTGCCCCAGTCGCCGATGCCCAGAATTGCCTCTGCATCGGTGACGACAATCAGGTCGATGTCTCTACCTGCGGCTGCGTTCTTCAGCGAGGTTTCAAGGTCCTCAGGGCGATCAACTGACAGGAAGCATGCATACTGTGGATCGACATAGCGCTGAGAATACTGCTCAATGTCTGGTGCGATGGTTGGGTCGTAGACGATAGGCATGAACTCTTCAACGTGCTTGGAGAACAGGTTGTAGAACAGCGTGCGGTTCTCGGAGAAAAGCCTCATGAGATAGTGACGCTTTGTCTCGAGGTCAGGATATTGCTGGAAAAGCACGTATGCCTGCTCAGCTTGCTCCTCGATGGTCTGAATGTTTGGAGGTAGAAGTCCTACTAAGCCATATTTCTGGCGTTCCTCCTGCGTAAAAGCAGTTCCCTTGTTCAAAAATGGATCATTCAGTAGTTCAAAACCCGTCTTCATGATGCCTCCTTAGTGCATCAGCTTTAATAGTCGCCGTACTTGGCACAGATAGAATATGTTTTCTATCTGCGATAACAATACCCATATTCTGTTACGTATTTACGAGAATTAGAAGAAATCTCCTTCTTTTTTTGAAAAGATTTTCTTACTAAACATATATGTTCAACTGCGCATATATATATTTGGTCAAACTGACAAGGTGATGTTTTCAAATCCCAAAGTCGTGTTTTCAAATTCTTTTGTAAGAATCGTTTTAACGGATAAATGTAAGACCGATTTAATGCCAACTGCGGTTTTGCTGAGCGTTTGTCATGCAAGTGGTAAAAAATGCGTTTAGTTGGAATATGCAGTAGCGACTAGTTTTTATACAAGCCATTTAACTGCGGTTTTGTTACGGATAAAAATAGCAAAATATGGACACTTTTTGTCACCTGCGCAAACGCAAGTCAGGAATTTCCGTGATTGCGATTTGACTTCCAACTAAACGGATTTTTTACCCAAAATAGGGGTTGAATTTTGGTGAGTCAATTTTTTGATACAAAACTCCGCATAAACAAGATGGAATATGCAATTTTCTCAGGTGATTGGATGTTGCTCGGTCAATTGGATAGTGGTCGGCCCTCAGTCGACGTTATTTCACCACAACAGCACCTTCAGGAAGCGCAATATCCGCATCAGTTGCAATTAAGAGGTTGTTACCTGGTGTTTTAGGAGTATCAGGCCACTCGGGCACGTAAGCGATATGCGCAAACTCCTGCGCAAAGACGTTTGCCACCTGGGGAAGTAGTGCAGACCCGTGGCCTTCGAGCGGACAGCGAACATCGGCCAGATACAACCCGTCAGCTGCAAGTTTTTCTTTAACCACTTGCGCGCCAGCCGCTGTTCCCAGAGGCCCAAGTGATTTCCGACCAGCAAACACCTCGTTTACCAGCACGTCAATGCTGCTAGCATCTGCGTCTTGCAACACCTTCCACGCATCATCTTCGATGACTCGCAGCTCACTTGAAGCCGCAGCTAGAGCCTCGTCCAGAAAGAAATGCTCGCGTGCAAGCGAGACTATCTTCGGATCAATCTCAATCGCGTCAATAACGCCGCCGCTCATGTGCGTAGCCAGGTGTTTTGGCAGCGAGAAACCTCCGCCGCCCATGACTACAACGTGACCCCGAGCAGATACCTGCTGGATGACCTTCGCCATCATACGGTGATAGTGCACGCAGAGTTCAAAACGCAGCTCAGGCGCAATGTAGCTCACAGACTGAAAGGTGCCGTTAACGTTGAGCAGCCTAATGGGCGTACCGTCGGCGTCCTCGGAGTCAAAAATCATCGTGAGGCCAAATTTGGTACGCGTCACAAAAACGCCTCGAGTGCGTAGAATTAACAGAAATAGCTGGTAAATACCAATAACGGCAAGACCCGCTACGGTCGACCAGATAAAAAATGTCCAAAAATCATGTAAGACCATGTTAATTCCTTGTTAGTAAGGTTTCCCTCGGTTATACTAGCCGATACGGCGTTTTTTCTGAACGCTTTTACAGGAAAAGATTTTCTGGGGGTTTATATGATTTTAGGACTTGGTATTCCTGAGCTTCTGATTATTGTTGTTATCGTCATGGTTCTCTTTGGACCTAAGAACCTTCCAAAGCTCGGCAAGGCTGTCGGCGAGACCGTTAAGAGCGTTCGCGAGGGCATGGAGTCTGAGACCAAGGAAGAAGCCAAGGAGCCAGAGGCTGAGGTCGTTGAGGACGAAGAGTCCAAAAAGGCTGAGTAACCCCATCTCACACGTATAGACCGACTGACCCATCAACAGAAAGAACACGATGGACACTACTAAAGAGATTGTACTTACCCCAGAAGGCCGTCAGAAGCTTGTCGATGAGCTGGCTTATCGTGAGGGCGAGAAACACGACGAGATTGTTGAGCGCATCAAAGAGGCTCGTGGTTTTGGTGACCTTTCTGAGAACTCCGAGTATGACGCTGCAAAAGAAGAGCAGTCTCACAACGAGTCCCGCATCAACGAGATTCGCCAGATTCTCTCTGTCGCAAAGGTTGTCGAGGGCGGCAGCAAGCGCAACGTCACCGTTGCAATCGGCACAACCGTCGAGCTTGCTGATGCAAAAGGCAAGACAACTAAGTATGTAATCGTTGGTACTACTGAGACTAACTCCCTTGAGCACAAGATCTCTAACGAGTCCCCAGCTGGCGAGGCTCTTATTGGTCACAAGAAGGGCGACGAGGTTGAGTTCACCACGCCAAACGGTAAGGTGAAGAAGTACACCATTACCTCTATTACTCGCTAGACTGGCACAAAAGATATTTGGTCGCCCCGTGTCCGTCTGGCGCGGGGCGTTTTTACGTGGAGGATACATGTCCGAAGTAGAGAACAACATCGCTGGTAGCTCGGCCGCCGCTGACGCAACCGCCGCCGAGAACGTTGACGCAACCGAAGCCACCCCAGAGGCTTCCATCAACGACGAGCGCGCGCAGCGCAAAGCCCGTCGCCAGGCACTGCTTGACGCCGGCGTTGACCCATACCCAATCAAGTCCACCGTCACTGCTCACGTCGCTGAGCTGGAGGAGCGCTACGCTGACCTCGAGGACGGCCAGACTGGCGAGGAAGTCTATTCCGTGGCCGGCCGCGTCCGCGCCATCCGCAACCAGGGCAAGATCGCGTTTGTCGTGGTAGAGGACTATACCGGCCAGATTCAGCTCTTCTGCCGCATCAACAACCTTGACGAGAAGAACTGGGAGCTCCTGGGTCTTCTCGACCTTGGCGACATCATCGGCGCAACCGGCGCTATCATGCGTACGCGCCGCGGCCAGCTTTCCCTGGCAGTCACCTCGCTGGAGGTCCTCTCCAAGTCGCTGCGTCCTCTGCCTGAGAAGTTCCACGGCCTCACCGACCGCGAGGTTCGTTATCGCCAGCGCTACGTTGACCTCATCATGAATCCTGAGGTCCGCGACGTGTTCCGCAAGCGCTCTCAGATCATCTCCATCATCCGCCAGTTCATGGAGGCAGACGGCTACATGGAGGTTGAGACCCCTGTTCTTCAGGAGATTCTTGGCGGCGCAAACGCAAAGCCGTTCATTACGCACTACAACGCGCTGAACACCGAGAACTACCTGCGCATTGCAACCGAGCTTCCACTGAAGCGCCTGCTTGTTGGCGGCCTTGAGCGCGTCTACGAGCTTGGTCGCCAGTTCAGAAATGAGGGCACTGACCTCACGCACAACCCAGAGTTCACCTCTATGGAGGCATATGCCGCCTACTCTGACCTGGCCGGCATGCGCGAGCTTTCCCAGAACCTCTTCCAGGAGATTGCCCGTAAGGCTTGCGGCTGCGAGGAGGGCCACGAGGTCATCACCTATCAGGGCACCGAGGTTGACCTATCCGGCAACTGGCGCGTCGCGTCCTTGGCAGAGATTGCGTCCGAGGTCACTGGCGAGGAGCTCTCCATTGATACCCCTGTCGAGAAACTCCGCGCAGTCCTGGACCGCTATGAGATTGAGTGGAATCCAGAGTGGCAGGCCGGCAAGCTGTTGTTTGAGATCTACGACGAGCTTGGCGAGAAGAGCATCGTAAACCCAACCTTTGTCTGCGATTATCCTGCAGAGGTTTCTCCGCTCACCAAGCGCAAGGCAGATGATCCTCGCCTGACCGATCGCTTTGAGCTCATTATCTGCGGCGCAGAGTACGCAAACGCATACTCCGAACTCAACGACCCCGTTGACCAGGAGGAGCGCTTTGCTGCCCAGATGGAGGCTAAGCGTCAGGGCGACGAGGAGGCCATGGAGTACGATTACGACTTCATCCGCGCGCTTGAGTACGGCATGCCACCAGCGGGCGGCATTGGCTATGGCATCGACCGCATGATGATGCTTTTCTGCGATCAGCCTTCAATCCGCGATGTCCTTCTCTTCCCACAGCTCAAGCCCGAGAAGCACTAAGAGTTTGAGCGCACTGCGGATTCAACGCCCGCGACATACCCACAATAAGACTTGAAAGCTTGCGACACGCCTGTCTTAAAATCCTTCGTGTTCAAACGATAGTCACATCAATTAAAACCGGTACCTGCACTTTTACGGGTACCGGTTTCTTGTGATTGTGGGTTTAACCTTTTGGGTACATACCTATCCAAATCAAGAGAGTTTTGAGAGGTTTCAGCACATGTTTGATAAATTCACTGACAGAGCGCGTAAAGTCATGAGCTTGGCTCAGGACGAGGCTCGCGGTCTTGGCCAGATGTATGTTGGTACCGAGCACCTGCTACTTGCTCTCATCAAAGAGGGGGAGGGCATTGCTGCTCAGGCTTTGGCTAAGCTGGAGGTCTCGTATGACGAGGCTCTGGCAACCGTAAAAGAGCTCACTACGGGCGCAGGAGACCCTATTCCTGGCGGCCACATTCCGTTTACTCCGCGTGCAAAACGCGTGCTTGAGGACGCGTACAGAGAAACCATGACCCACGGTCAGAGCTATATTGCAACTGAGCACCTGCTTTTGGGCATTGTGTCCGAGGGCAATGGCCGCGCTATGGATGCCCTGCGTACCATGGGTGTCTCGGGCGATGCCGTAAGAAACGCCGTTGATGAGCTGGTTGCTCAGACTCCAGAAGATGCACCAGCTGGTCCTCGTATGGCAGAGCCTCGCATTGAGGGTGGCATCTTTGGCATGCCTGTTGGCGCTGGTCAGATGCGTCCTAACGCAAATGACGACGCTTCAATGTTGGAGCAGTTTGGCCGCAACCTTACTAAGCTTGCCGCAGATAAAAAGCTTGACCCTGTCATCGGTCGTGACCGCGAGATAGAGCGTGTCATGCAGGTTCTTGCCCGCCGCCAGAAGAACAACCCACTTATCCTGGGCGATCCCGGCGTTGGTAAGACCGCCATTGTTGAGGGTTTAGCTCAGCTCATTGCATCTGGCAACGTTCCTGACATCCTGCGCGGAAAGCAGGTCTGGACGCTTGACCTGGCAAGCCTGGTAGCAGGATCAAAGTATCGCGGTGAGTTTGAGGACCGCATGAAGAAGGTTGTTGCTGAGCTGGAGAAATCCAAGAATGACATCCTCTTCATCGATGAGATTCACACCGTCATTGGCGCCGGCTCCGCAGAGGGCTCCATCGACGCTGCGTCCATCTTGAAACCACCGCTGTCTCGTGGAGAAATCCAGGTCATCGGTGCAACTACGGCAGAAGAGTATCGTAAACATGTCGAGAAGGACGCTGCATTTGAGAGGCGTTTCCAGCCTGTCAACATCGGCGAGCCAAACAACGACGACACCATTTCTATCATCCATGGCCTTCAGGACCGCTACGAGAAGCACCACCATGTTCACTACACCGAGGCTGCTATCAAGGCTGCCGTTGCGCTTTCGAGCCGCTATATCCAGGACCGCTTCCTGCCAGATAAGGCAATTGATGTCCTTGATGAGGCTGGCGCCCGCGCTCGCATCCACAAGATGAGCCTTCCACCAGAGATTGCCCAGGTAGACGCAGATCTTCTCCGCGTTCGTACCCAGAAATCCGAGGCAGCAAGCGCTCAAGAGTTTGAGCAGGCAGCTCGTCTGCGCGACCAGGAGAAATCTCTGGTAGCAGAGAGGGATCGCCTGGAGACTGAGTGGCGCGAGCAGCTGGACAAGAACATTGTTACCGTTGACGAGGACGATATTGCAAAGGTTGTCTCTGGTATCACCGGCGTTCCTGTCTCTAACCTCACCGAGACTGAGGCTTCAAGGCTGCTTCGTACAGAAGACATCCTTCACCAGCGTGTTGTTGGTCAGGACGAGGCTGTTGTTAAGGTTGCAAAGGCAATCCGCAGAAGCCGTAGTCCTCTCAAAGATCCTAAGCGCCCTGGCGGTTCTTTCATCTTCCTAGGACCCTCCGGCGTAGGTAAGACTGAGCTTGCAAAGGCCCTGGCAGAGTTCCTGTTTGGCTCTGAAGACGCCCTGCTATCCTACGACATGTCCGAGTACATGGAGCGTCACACCGTAGCTAAGCTGGTTGGTGCGCCTCCAGGATACGTGGGCTACGATGAGGGTGGAGAGCTCACTAAGGCTGTCCGCAGGCGTCCATACTCTGTTCTACTCTTCGATGAGATTGAGAAGGCACATCCAGACGTCTTCAACATCTTGTTGCAGATTCTGGACGAGGGCCGCTTGACTGATGGTCAAGGCCGTCACGTGGACTTCTCCAATACGGTTGTCATCATGACATCCAACATTGGCGCTCGCGAGATTGCCCGTACCAATACCATGGGCTTCTCGTCAGAAGGTTCTAAGGGTCTTTCCGATAAAGAGATTACCAGCCGTGTTATGTCCGAGCTCAAGCGCGGATTCCGCCCAGAGTTCTTGAACCGTGTGGACGAGATTGTTGTCTTCAAGTCGCTCTCTACCGAGCAGCTTCGTGGCATTGTTGACCTCATGGTTCTTGAGCTGCGCGATCGCCTGATTGCCAATGGTATGTCCATTGAGCTCACCGAGGCCGCAAAGGACCTGATTGCCAAAGACGGAACCGACCCTGTCTACGGTGCTCGTCCGCTGCGCCGCACCATTCAGTCGATGATTGAAGATCCACTGTCTGAGGAGCTTCTCTCTGGCCAGTGGAACGCAGGCGACATTGTTGCTGTTGATGTTGACACTGAGGGTAAGAAGCTTGTGTTCACCAAGACCACGGGCGTCATCCCTGAGCCTCGCAAGAAAGAGACAATGGCGCAGCTTGACCAGATGGACGTCAGCATGGGACCATCCTCGCTGCCACAGGGTAGTGCAGGCGGTTCGTCCGACCTGATGTCCTCCGCCGAGTAAGACACTCCGACCCGAGGTTCTGCCTCGGGTCTTTTTGTATCGCAGCTAAAACACACAGTTCTCTTGGCGAGAAACCCCGGCGAGCAGACCGCCCAGGCTCCCGTCGAGAAACCCGTCTTCTCCAAACCGTCACTACACGCGCCGGCAACAAAACCGTATACTTGAAATGTTGAAACAAATTGAAGCCGTAAACGTACCAGATCGCAAAACGCAGTCTGTAAGCTGCAGGTAATTGAGGGAGAGCCATGGAGCCAACGCAACTTGATCCAAGCGCAACAGAAAACGAGGACCGTATTGCCACCGCTCTGAAGATGACTGCCCCTGGCACAGCGCTCCGCGTTGCACTGGACATGATTATCGCTGGTCGCCTGGGAGCCCTCATTTGCGTGGGAGATACATCAAATGTCCTTGCTGCGGGCGGAGATGGTTTCAAACTTGATGTTTCCTTCACGGCAAACCGACTGTTTGAGCTTTGCAAGATGGACGGCGCAGTGGTGGTGGACAAAGATCTCACCAGAATTCTGCGCGCCAACTTCCACCTCAATCCTGATGCAACGCTTCCAACTGCAGAAACAGGCACTCGTCACCGTACTGCCGCTCGCATGAGCTTGCTCACCAAGTCTATTGTGATTGCAGTGTCTTCTCGCCGCTCGTTGATTACGGTCTACGTTGATGGTCACGTTATTCCGCTGAAGTCAGTACCAGCCATTATGTCTACTGTCAATCAGCTTTCGGTTGCCATGCAAAATACGCGCCAGCAGCTTGATCGTGCGCTTTTACGCCTAACCGCTCTTGAGCTTGATAACTACGTCACCCTGGGTGATGTAGCAGGCATTTTCTACCTGTTTGAGGTTCTTTTGAGTGCCGCTGATCAGCTTGATTCTTGTCTTTTGGAGCTAGGTAGCGAGGGAAAAACCACCGCTATGCAGCGCGAGGAATATTTGGGCGGCATCGACGAGGCTTATAACCTGATGATTCGCGATTACGCTGTAGATTCTTCCGCTGAAGAGGCTCGCGCCATCCGCCGCCGCTTCCACGAGACAGCCAATACTGAGCTACGCTCCGCGGAAAGTGTTGGCCAGATTCTTGGCTACTCCGATGGCCGCGGAGAAGACGCGTCCATGGAGCCTCTGGGCCTGCGCACACTTTCCCGCGTTCACGTGGTCAACGATGAGATTGCGGCCAGAATTGTTGACGCCTACGACAACCTGCAGCAGCTGCTTCACGTTGCAGAAAACGATACGTCCAGCCTCAAATCTCTGGGTGTCGAGAACCCCGGTGCACTTGCTAACAGTCTCCGCAGAATGTGGGGTAAGTCAGAATAATGGCTGCAAGCAGCACCTGTGCAAAGGTCGTGTCAAAGCCACGTCCTTCTCGCCTCACAACACATGGAGCAAAAGCCGATACCGTTGCCGTCATTGTGGCTGGCGGTATTGGCGAGCGCTTTGGATATCCTGACGGCAAGCAGTTTATTTCTGTCTGCGGTCTTCCGCTGATGAGCTGGTCAATCCTTGCGTTTGATCACGCGCCAAGCGTGGCTCACATTGTGATTGCTTGCTCTGACGAGAAACGCTCTGCAGTTCAAGAGGGTGTTGTGGGCAAGCTTGTGCTCCACAAGCCTGTTCACTTTGCAACGTCTGGTGCTACTAGGCAGGAATCGGTTTACAACGCGCTCCAGGTAGTGCCTGCTGGATATGATTTTGTTTCTGTTCATGATGCGGTTCGTCCGCTCATTGAGGTAGAGACCATTGAGCAGGTCATTGGTACAGTTCGCAAGTCACCTAAGATTGCGGGAGCAATTTTGGCTCACCGTGCAACTGATACATTGAAGCGCGTAGATGGCGCAACCATTGTAGATACACCTGACCGCTCAACGTTCTGGGCTGCTCAGACCCCTCAGGTGTTCAAGACACGTACACTTCTTGAAGCCCACGAAGTAGCTCGCCAGGAAGGCTACCAGGGAACCGATGACTCGTCGTTAGTTGAGCGACTTGGTCTTACCGTGCTGTGCGTTGAGTCGCAACGAGAAAACGTGAAGGTTACGTACCCGTCTGACCTTGCAATTGTTGAGGCTACGCTCAGCCGTCGCCTGGTAGAAGGCGCAACCGGAAGTGGGGCTGTAGAGTGAGCATGCCAGAGCTTAAAATTGGCCACGGATACGATGTTCATCGCCTGGTAGAGGGTAGAGATCTTATCTTAGGTGGCATCAAAATTGAGCACACCAAAGGTCTTCTCGGCCACTCCGATGCTGATGTTTTGGCTCATGCGCTTATGGATGCCCTGCTAGGAGCTATGTGCGCCGGCGACATCGGCCAGCTTTTTCCTGATACAGACCCTGCTTATGAGGGTGCTGATTCTATGGTGCTTCTGTCCCATGTTATGCAACTTGTTCGTAATGAGGGCTTTGAGCTTCTGGATTGTGATTGCACCGTTGCAGCTCAGGCGCCTAAGTTGCTTCCTCATCGTGATGCTATGAGAAACCGCATGGCAGAGGTCATGGGTGTTTCGCCAGATAAAGTTGGCGTTAAAGCAACCACCACCGAAGGTCTTGGCTTTGTGGGCACTCAAGAAGGCATTGCTGCCTGGGCAGTTGTACTGCTGGGACGCACCGCGCAATAAATTACAGCTCTACGATATGGTCGGCTGCCTCCACCACTTTAGGGTCATGAGATATGAGAAGTATTATGTGGTCCTGCTTGACTTTCTTAAGAAGATTAAGAAGGACATCAACACTGTTCTGATCTAATGCAGAAGTTGGCTCGTCAAGCAACATAACACTTGGATTCATAAGCATCATGCGGATAATTGCAATCTTTTGTTTTTCTCCACCAGAGATAGCAGAGCTTCGTTCATTAAGACGAACATCAAGATTTTGATCGTCACCAAGCAGCAATTTTTCCAAATTGAACAGCTTGATATAGCTGATTATCTCTTCATCTGTTGGTTGCTTTTTGCAGAGTAGGGTCAGATTATTTCTTACCGTATCGTCAACAATACTTGGTTCTTGTTCAGTAAATCCAAGAGTATTTTTTCGAAGTTCATACTGATTAATTTGAGCTAGCAAGTCCTCATTAATGGCAATATTGCCTGACAGGTGAGAAGACCACTCTCCGTTAATGAGCTTCAGAAATGTTGATTTGCCTGTACCGTTTCCACCGGTAATGGCGTATATATTTCCTTTTGCAAAACTACAAGACAAGTTGTTCATCAGTACTTTATTGGTATGCGGATAAGAGAAAGATACATTTGTGCAGGTAATTTGATTGACGTTCTCTGATGGAATGATGTTACCAACGGATTCTTGAGGTACCTCAAGAATCTGCTCAATTCGATTAAGACTTACCGTAATGCTCTGATAAGCCATGCCAAATTCCATAAGAAGCGTAATAGAGCCCAAAAGCGATACAAAATAGCTTGAAATGGTTGCAATATAGCCAGGCTGCAGTGCTCCAAGAAAAATTTGATATGCACAGGTAATAAAGACAATAGCTTGGAATACAGCAATTACAGCATTGTTTAATTCCTGTACGCCAAATTCCAGTTTGTACTGCTCATGAATGGCACTACGAACTTTTTGATTGACGGCATAGTGCTGATTAAAGAAACGCTCAAAGAGAGAATGACGCCTGATAAAATCTACGTCTGTGAATTGGGAAAGCTCAATAGATCCATACTGTGATTTCAGTTCTTTGGATTCTTTGTATCTTTTATAAGCCGAAGCTTGGATTTGCTTATAGATAATAAAACTCACCAACAACAGAACAACTGTTACAAGAGCGGTTAATGGGTTCAAATATAAAATAATTGCCAGTGTGCCTAAGACAGAGACCATAGTTGTTACAAAGCTCACACATTGTGTAAGTATAAAAATCGAAACGTCATTAGAATCGTTATTTACTGTCTGGCGGTAATGTCCAGAATCATATGACGAGAAAAATGATGAATCTGCATGTTGAATCTTGTCAATCAGCTGTCGCTCAATAGTAAACGAAGAATCAATTTGTAACTGACAATAGCGTGTTTTAGCAAGATAGGAACAGCCGGCAATAAGGATTCCTAGTGCGGCAACTACAGCACAATAGAAAAGTATTTCACTCCAAGTTGTTCCTGAAATAAAAAGATTAATTACAAATCCAACAAGAAGAGGTTGGATCACCATAAGCGCTGTGACAAAGAATGACAGAAAGAGAAAAATCGCAAGACTGCCTTTATCCAGAATGGTAGATATACAGTAGCGGATAATATTAAAAAACTTACTCATTCGAATCACCTTCTGAAGTTGTTAAGAGCAAGATTTTTTTGTCTTCTAGTTCTTTACAGTTTTGATTCAAATATAAATTCTTTAAATTTTGTCCGATAAGTTTAATAAAACAAAAAAAAACAATCCAGCACTAATCCGTGAACGGTAACAAAATTGAATCTTGATTAGTAAGGTATGGAACTCAAAGGTTTTCCATAAACCGTTTATACTTACACCAATACACAATGGTTGCGAGGAGTATGCATGCTTGTCTATAACACTCAGACGCATAAAAAAGAAGAGTTCAAGCCAATCGACGAGGGTAAAATCCGCATGTACGTGTGCGGTCCTACGGTTTACGATCAGATTCACATCGGAAACGCCCGTACCTTCCTCTCGTTTGACGTTATTCGCCGTTATCTGATGCACAAGGGTTATGAGGTCACCTTTGCTCAGAACCTGACTGACGTTGACGACAAGATTATTCAGCGCGCCATTGAGCAGGGAAGAACTGCTCAAGAGGTTTCTGAAGAGTTTTCTCAGGCGTTTATCGAGCAGATGCACCGCTTCAATATTCTAGATCCGGATATTCGTCCTCGCGCAACGCACGAGATTGAAGCCATGCTACAGATGATTCAATCTTTGATTGAGCAGGGTTACGCTTACGCGGTCCCTTCGGGCGACGTGTACTTCTCGGTTCGTTCTGACCACGGCTATGGCGTGCTTTCTGGCCGCGATCTTGATCAGCTTCGTGCAGGTGAGCGCGTTGAGGTTAATGACGAGAAACGCGACCCATTTGACTTTGCACTCTGGAAAGCTGCAAAGCCTGGTGAGCCTAGCTGGCCAAGCCCTTGGGGAGAAGGTCGTCCAGGTTGGCACAGTGAGTGCTGCGCAATGATTCATCGCTACCTGGGCACTCCAATTGACATTCACGGCGGTGGCTCTGACCTGGTATTCCCTCATCATGAGAACGAGACCGCGCAGGCTTCCTGCGCCTGGCACGCTCCTCTCGCCAATTATTGGATGCACACCGGAATGCTTCGCGTTGATGGCGAGAAGATGTCCAAGTCTTTGGGCAACTTCTACACACTCAAGGAAGTTTTGGACAAGTACCCTGCAGATGCAGTAAGACTTTTGATGCTTCAGACGCACTATCGTGCACCACTTGATTTCTCGTTTGAGCGCCTTGAGGGTACCGTTGGTACGCTTGAGCGCATGAAGACCTGCGTTTCAAATCTCCGCTGGGCTTTCAAGCAGTCTTCTGCTCAGCACGAACTTTCCGACGCTGATAGCACGCTTGCTGAGGCAATCAATACAGCTCAGAGCGAGTTTGACGCTCAGATGGATGATGATTTCAACACCGCAGGAGCACTCGCTGCTATTTTTGCGCTGGTAACTGCTGCAAATACGTATCTTGCAGAGGTTGGTCAGAACGTTGGTGCAAGTCCTGTTCTCCGTGCAGCAGATATGTTGTGCGAGCTCACGGGAGCTTTGGGAATTGATTTGACTCAGGCGGCGTCTACCTCTGATTTGCCAGAGGAGCTTGTGGCGCTTGCCGCCCAGGTGGCAGGCTATGAGGGCGCGTCAGCTGACGAGGCTGCAGAGGCTTTGCTTGCTGCTCGTCAGGAGGCTCGCTCCCAGAAGAACTGGGCAGTTGCTGATCAAATTAGAGACGGCATTGCTGAGCTTGGACTTTTGATTGAAGATACCGCCGCTGGCGCTCGACTTAAGCGTAAGGCAGACTAACTATGGCAAGAAATCAGCGCTCTACCTCTAAAAACACTCGTTCCGAGGGCGCCGCCGGACGCGGTGGCTCTGCGGGACGCGGTGGAGCAGGTCGCGGTGGAGCTGCAGGTCGCGGCGGCGCAGGTCGCGGCTCCAAGAAGGCTGCCGACTGGGGCGGTTATTTCGGCGCCAAGAATGGCCAGGGCTCAAAGGGCAGTCGCTCCGCACAAGGCGCACGCGCAGCTCAGGGCACTCGCGGACAGAAAGGCGCTGGTGGACAGCGAGGTGCTGGCGCTGGACGTCCCGGCAACAAAAAGCCTGCAACTGATCTTATCGAGGGTCGTCGCGCAGTAGCAGAGGCGCTGACTGTGGGCATTCCTTTGAAGAATGCGCTGGTACAAGCCGCAAGCGGACAGAAGGACCAGGAGATTGAGGCACTTGCACGCCAGCTTGAGCAGGAGGGTATTCCTGTCGAGCGTGTTGCAAAGCCAGTGCTTGACTCGCTTTCAAGCCACGGCGCTCACCAGGGAGTTATTGTCCGTACACAGCCGTTTGCCTATGCTGACCTCT
>ERZ1674239.198-NODE-198-length-15206-cov-2.621741_pt1 | contig 15206 bp, 15 predicted proteins | sample MGYA00581208_ERZ1674239 | MGnify/ENA primary metagenome ERZ1674239 (study PRJEB41354, sample SAMEA4873308) | human saliva metagenome | biome: human-associated habitat [ENVO:00009003]; feature: mouth environment [ENVO:08000002]; material: saliva material... | reverse complement strand
GAGGTATGTTTTGAGAAGCCATTTTATTCAACATATTGAAGGAATATTTTCCTTCTGCAAAAAAACTAGTTACCAAGATTAGACAGAGAACTGCAAATAAGATGGAAATTAATGGCTTTGACTGTGCTCATTATTGTTTAGATTCGTCTCAACAACTAACTTTATGGCTATGAGAATCTAAGTTCTATAAAGATTTTTCAAGCGCTTTAGCTGATGCATATCAATCTCTATTAGAGCATTTGAATATTACTAAGATTGAAGAGGAATTTACTTTTTTGACTCCTAATTTAGAAATAATTTCTCAAGAAGAAAAAAAGGTAATTAAAAATCTTATAAAATGAAATAAAGACTATGTAAATTTTGAAATTCCAGTCTTGTTAACCTATGATCTTTCACTTATTAATGATTATAAAAATAATGAGGATTTTAAAATTGATGAAAAAGTCAAAAAAGATTATGAAAGAAAGTTTAAATCTATTTTAAGGAAAAAATTTGTGGATATAAATACAACAATGAACATAAAATTTAAGTTTATACTTTTGCCTTTTAAGGATATTTCTGCTGTTAAAGAATTGTTTATAAAAAAAAGAGATAGTTATAATTATTAATTTTTACTAGATTATATTAAATAATGCAAGAATTAATTAGTGAGTTACAACGTATTTATTCATCTCTTTTTGATCCTACAAAACGTACTGATGCAATTCGTAAGTTGTGTCAAATAGCAAATTCTAATCCAGAAGATTCTATGGTTAGACAGCTAATTTATGATTGTATAGTCGCTAGTAAAATATATGGGTATTTCGATAGTGCCTTATTTCAAAATGCTAATTTTTTTGATGATTTATATATTTCTGACAAAGATTTCATATCAGTAGCAACGCTTTGAAGTAGCATTTCGGAAGGTTTTGTGCTAACCCCCTTACAGAAAGAGGTAATAGAGCTATTTAAAGAAAAAAAGAAGATTTGTATTAGTGCTCCTACATCTTTTGGAAAAACTTTTGTTTTATTTGAAATATTAATTCAGTTTACATCTATTTTCTCTAATTCTCTCATAGTTGTACCAACAAATGCTTTATGTACCGAGATATTTCATAAAATTTATAACATTTCTAAGTTAAAAAATAACTATACTATCTCTAATTATTATGATCCTAATTTATCCTATTCAGATAAAAATAATATTTTTATTTTAACTCCAGAAAAGGCAGATGTTTTATTAGAAAGTTTTTCGTGAAAATTAGATTTTTTTATGATGGATGAAATTTATAAAATTAATGATCATGAAGACGAAAGAAGTAAAATTTTTGACAATATTTTATATCGTTTATTAAAAAAAACAAATTATTGTTACCTTGCCTGACCCTATATTGATGAATTTGATAAAAAGTTACAAGAAAGTATTTTTTTTAAAAAATATACACAAGAATTGGTTCCTAAAATTATGGCAGTTGAAAAAGGCAAAATACAATGAATAGAATTGAAAAAAACAGGAAATAAAATAGAGAGAATTTCTCCTTTTTTGTCCTCATATCAGTGTATTGTTTATTCATGAACTAAAAAAAATGCTGAAAAATATAGTATGCAAATGGCATCAAAGCTAACTAGTTCTACTCTAAGCCCAGATGTAGCATATTTTATTGAGTATTTAAAAAAAGTTATAGATCCAGATTATTCTTTAATATCAACTTTGAAAAAAAATATAGCTTTTCATCATAGATGAATGCCAAGATTTATTCAGAATTGGATTTTACACCTTTTTAATAAGGGAGAAATAAAGACCCTTTTTTGTACTTCCACTATAATTGAATGAATTAATACGACAGCTAAAATGGTAATTATAGCAGATAAAAATAAATGATCTAAGAAATGATTAACAAAATTTGATCGTAAAAATATCTATTGAAGATCTGGAAGGTTTTGAAAACACTTTATATGAGGAGTAGTTGATTTATATTCAGATCAAGAATATGAAAAATCGAATAACGCAGTAGTGGTTTCAGATTATTCAGATATAAAAAGCATTCTGAACAAAGATGGAGGAATGTGTAAATTTATAGAAGATGATGATCATATTCCTGAGACCTATGCTTATTTAAAAAAGGAAGAACAATCTTTAAATGAAATTGTTTATTGACTCCCTGATATATTAAAGAAAAATAAATTTATTGAAGATTCTAAACAAATTGCCTTTGTTAATCATATATTGTCTGGATATAGATATCACTTTGAAAGAATGGGAAATAAAAAAGATTTTGAAAATATTATAAAATGTATTAGTTCGTTTTTTGGGGCTCCTCAGGGGAAATTTTACAGAATGGATCCATTTGCGGATCCGAATATTAATTGGGCATGGAATTATTATTGTAATTGAGAAGTGAAATTTTATAGAGAATATATAAAATTTTATAAAAAAGGTAAGAATGTTGATAAAATTATACAAGATATGTTTTGATTGATTTATGATGTCTTTAATTTTAAATATCCTAAATATTTATCTTGTTTTCAAAACTTATATAACTTAGTTGCTAATCAATATAACTTTCCTTGAATTAATTTGAATTTCTTAATTAAGAAGTTGGAGTATGGGTATGCAGAATTACATGAAATTTTATTAAAAAATCGATGAGTATCAGAAATTTTAATTGATAAATTATCTAGATATTTTCAGGGGATAGATGACTTAAATAAAATTGAGTTAAAAATGAATGAAATTCAAAAGAATGAGGATATAAAATTAGAAAGATTTGAAAAAGACTATTTAGAATGATTTTTAAATATTCAATAAATTATTATGCTCCCAAACAATCGACAACTAAAAAAACTTTGAGAAGTGTTAGTGATAATAAGAAATTGAAAATCTTGTAATCAAAATAAGATAAGTGAAGGTGACAAAATAACAAGAATTGAAACAATTTCAGACTGAATTATTAACGATGAAAGAGTTTGATATTTTCCATTATCAGAGGTTGATAAAAAGAAATTTTCTATTTTGAAAGGAGATATTTTATTTAGTCATATTAATAGTCCAGTTCATATATGAAAAGTAGCAATAGCAAAAAAAGATTATGACGACATGTTTCATTGAATGAATCTTCTTCTATTGAGATGAAATGAGAGAATAATAGATCCAGAGTTTTTATTTAATCTATTAAATTGGATATTTCATAAATGAGAGCGAGAGAAAATTTGTAAAAAGGCAATTAATCAGGCTAGTTTAAATCAAAAAAACATTCTTGAAAAAGAAATCCCCCTTCCCCCACTTGAAGAGCAAAAGAAAATTGTCGCCTATCTGGATGAACTCAATGCTACGATCTCCAAGCTCAAGAGTGAATATCAGTCTCAACTTGCGATGCTTGATGAGATGCGAAATAGTAGTCTTGAACTAGCTTTCTTGGGATCTAGAGAGAGAGAGAGAGAGAGAGCATACAACTTAAATAATTGGAAATGGGTAAAGCTCGGCGAGGTGTGTGAGATTTTAGACTCAAAAAGAAAACCTATTACTCAGAAAGATAGAATAGATTGACCGTATCCATACTATTGAGCAACATGAATTGTAGACTATGTGAATGATTATCTATTTGATGAAAAGCTTGTTTTGATTTGAGAAGATTGAGCAAAGTGGGGTAGCGGAGATAATACTGCTTTTTCAGTAGAGGGGAAAATATGGGTGAATAATCATGTACATGTACTTCGTCCTTTTAGAAAGCAACTTTGTGATGATTTTTTGATTTATTATCTATTGATAAGAGATTTATCAGAGTATATTACTGGTACTACAGTCCCTAAGCTTAATCAAGAAAAATTAAAAAATATTGAAATTCCTCTACCTGACTTAGAAATGCAATCCCAAATCGTTGCTCATCTTGATCAAGTCCATCAACAGATCACTATGCTCAAAACTCAAGTAAATAGCCAGATCGAGCACTGCGATGAGCTCTGGCAGAGTTGTCTAGAAAAAGTCCTCACTCAAGGAATGGAATAAGATATGAAGTCAGATTTTTTTTCTCTTTCTTCTTGCAAAAGTTAGAGTTATCGTTATAAAGTATTCGTTTTCAAATACTTTCTGTACATAAAATGAAGCAACTCATAAAACTTATGATGACCAAGCAAACGGTCTTTAATATAGAGGAGCTTACTAGCTATCTTCAAATCCCTACATCAGCAGGCTTGAAAAGTTTTTTGCAAAGAGCAAAACAGTCAAAAGCTTTGCTTAATCCGATCAAAGGAATTTGGACTTTCCCGGTATATGATCCTTTTGAGTTCTCATGCAAACTCAATCCTGATGCTTATATTTCTTGTGAAACGGTACTTTTTAGAGAAGGGGTTTTCTTTCAGTTTTATGGTAATACTGTCAGCTCAGTTACCTTCAAATCAAGGAGTTACGATATTGGTGGTCAGCATTTTATCTATTATCGTATTCAGCCAAAGATTGCTCAAAATCTGATCGGAATAAGAGATTATGATCGTTATCGTATGGCAACTCCTGAGAGAGCTTTGTGTGATTATATCTACCTTCATCCCAAGGCGAGTATTGATGCACCAGAGTTGATCAATCAGAGAAGAATAGAAAAACTTTATCCATTCTATCCTAAAAAAACGGTTTTAAGAATTAAACAGCTTCTCAATGCTCAATCATAATAAGCACAAAGAATTTATGTTCAAAATTCTTATTCGTATTTTTCAAAGTCCGCTTAAGGATGTACTTGCTTTCAAAGGAGGAACGCTGGCTTTCCTTTGCTATGGTTTACCGAGGTTCTCTACAGATATTGATTTAGATTTACTAGATTATAGTAAGGAGTCAGATCTATTAGAGATAATGCAGGATATTTTGGAAGATATTGGAGAAATTAAGAATATGACTTTAGGAAAGGAGCTTCATCGTTGGATTTTTCGCTATGATCCATCGGCTATGAATATCAAAGTAGAGGCAATAAAAGACCGCTTGATGGCAATACTTATGAGCGAAAAACCCTTGAGAATACTCAAGTATATTGTATGAGTCAGTCTTCTATGGTAGCAAATAAGATAGTTGCTCTTTATGAGAGAGCGTATCCTAGAGATCTCTTTGATGTATATTATTTCCTTGCTCATGATTTCCCTTGTGATAATGCAGTGATTGAGCTTAGGTCAGGAAAGTCTCTACATGAGCTTATCTGAGAGCTTCAAGAGATTATCCCAAGGTATTTCCTTCCCAATACCGTACTTACAGGGCTAGGAGAACTGCTCACTGATACTCAAAAACTCCGAGTAAAAAAGCATCTTGTCACTGAAACCGTAGCACTTCTCGATCAATATCTTCAAAAAAATAAATAAAAATCTGATTTTATTTTTTGTTTAATCTTAGTATGCAAGCACAAATCAATCGTATTACCGATATCCTTCGTCGTGATGATGGAATCTCTGGTGCAATGCACTATACCGAGCAAATTAGTTGGATTCTTTTTCTTAAGTTTCTTGATGACTATGAATCAGCCCATGTATTAGAAAGTATGCTCAATGGTAAGGAATATACCAGATTACTCGCACCTGCTTATCAGCGATCCTCTCGAGCGGCTCCCAAAAAAGATGGAAAATTAGATCATACGAAGGCTCTTGTTTGAGATGATCTCAAGGATTTTGTCAATACTCAACTTTTCCCTTATCTCAAGTCTTTTCGTAGTGTGGATAATAATTATCATAGCATGAAGTACAAGATCGGAGAGATTTTCTATTTTCTAGAAAATAGAATAGAAAACTGAAATACAATCAGGGAGGTTATTGATATTATTGATGAAATGAATTTCCAATCGCAGTCAGATTTATTTGAACTTTCTAAAATTTATGAAGACCTCTTGCAAGGGATGGGGAATGATGGAGGAAATAGTGGAGAGTACTATACTCCAAGAGCGGTGATTAAGGCGATGGTAGAGTGTCTTGACCCAAAGATTTGAGAAACAATCTATGATGGTGCGACAGGTTCTTGTGGTTTTCTGATAGAAGCCTATCAATATCTCAGACCTCAAGCTAATACTACTGAGCAGCTTACTTGGCTCAATCATCAAGCCTTATGGGGAAATGAAAAGACGCCGATTGCCTATATTATGGGAGTAATGAATATGATTCTCCATGGTATTGAAAATCCTAATATTAACAAGAAAAATACTCTTGTAGACAATATTAGGGATTTTGAAGAAAAGGATGCTTATCATATCATCCTTGCAAATCCTCCCTTTTGATGAAAAGAAAAAGATGCCATCCAGTCCAATTTCCCTATCAAGACCAATGCAACAGAGATGCTTTTTCTCCAACATTTTATGAAAAGATTAAAAACCTGAGGAAGGTCTGCGATCATTGTCCCAGAGTGAGTTTTGTTTAATACTTCCAATGCTTTTCAGGAAGTCAAAAAGCAGTTACTCTCAGATTTTAATTTGCATTCTATAGTTTCTTTGCCTGCTGGGATTTTCTTACCATATAGTGGAGTTAAGACCAATATTATCTTCTTTGACAAGACTAAAGCTACCGATCAGATTCGATATTATGAAATTGATCTTGGTCGTAAATTAACGAAGAATAAGCCAATCACTTTTGAAGAGCTTCAAGGCATGATTTCGGCTTTCAAAGAAAGAGAAGTCTGACCTCATTCTTGGATTGTGCCATATTGAGAGATCAAAGACTATGATCTTTCTGCTAAAAATCCTGCAAATATCAAAGAAATTATTCATAGAGCTCCAAATGAAATTATGGAAGATATTATCAGGAAAAATGAAATAATTTTTGCGGGAACTAGTCAGCTTCGCACTTTGATTAAATAATATTTCCCTCTTGCTTTCTTTTCGCTGATAACTACACTGAAATTAGATTTATTTCTCATTTTTACCTTATGCTGACCAAAAGACAACTTTTCCTTATTCTCCTTGCGGTACTTTCCGTTTTGATCGCTGCAGGAACGCTTTTCTATATGAGGAAGATTGAACAACAACTTCGTGAACCAATGCCAGGAATGATCTATCAGCCAGAAGCTAATTCTCAAACAGAAAATTCAGCATCTCAGCAGGATGCTAATCCGCTTCAGCAGGATTTTGATACCTTGCTCTCTGGAGAATCTCTTTCTGATATGTATGAAGGAGTAGAGGAGTATGGTTTTACTGGTTCTCAAAACTAGCAGATGATAACCAAAAATCCGAAATCTGATCTTATCCTCCAAGAACAGTCAGTTTTTGAGCTTTGGGAAAAAAGCTCTGCAGAGAAAAGAATTATGCTCAAAAATTCAGTTCCTCTTAGATATTCAGCTCTTGTTTATGCAAGTGAGCTGGATTTTTCTTTGGAAACCGCTCAAGAGGGGAGTGTCCTAGATATGATGTTCCTCTGTCCGGTGATGGACGAAAAACCGCTTCACATTAATCTTCATCTTGACCTAAAGCATCATCATTGTAAGATTGCGCTTCATCTGGTTGCTTTGGTGCAGACAAATGCTAAAACGGCCTTGAATGCGACGATTATGATGGAACCGCATATTCAGGATACTTCTGCTCATCTTTTAGAAGAAACTGTTATTTTATCTCCTAAAGTTCAGCTAAAGAGTTTGCCAATTTTAGATATTCATGCTAAAAATATTCAGGCCTCTCATGGAGCGAAAATCTATCGTTTAGATGAGGAAAAACTTTTTTATCTCGAATCGAAAGGGCTTTCCTTTAAACAGGCTCAACAGCTTTTGCTTTCCTCTTATGTTGAAAAGCTTTTTGTTGATCTTGAGCTGGAAGAGGAGGAAAAACAGGCTCTGATTTCAGATTTTTTTACTTTTTAAGAAGTGATGGTATGAAGAAGTATTTTGATTTAGTGCTTGATCTTTTGGAATTAGAAGAAAAAGCTGAACTTTTGGAACTTGCAGAGCGCCTTTCTGAAGCTTCTGAAAGGGGAGAAAAGGTAGTGATAGCTCATCGCTATGCTTTTTTGCTCAATGCGTGGTTGAAACTTTGTTCAGGAGAGATTGAACCTGAGGAATTTGTGCTGATTGGTGATGTAGATTCAGCTTTTCCTTTACTTCAAGAGGGACAAGAAACGAGTAAAGAATTTATTGAAAAATTAAAAACCTGATTTATCCCTGATGAAGAGCTAATTATCATAGATGAGCGTGCTTGGAAACTTTTTCTCACTCCAGAGGAAAAAGTTACTCTAGAGAAAACTTTCGCATCCCATAAAAAAGTGCTTATTGCAAAATAAGACTTGAACCTTTAGGATAAATCGATATACCAAGGTAGTTCTTCAGATTTTATTTTCTTAAATCTATTTCACAGATGGTAAACAAAAAGCTTCAGCACTTCCAAAAACTCGCACAAAAGCATGTTTATAAGTTTACAAACTATACCAAAAATCAGAAAGTTTTTACTCTTTTTCTGCTTATTTTTGCGTTTGTGTTAGTATGTTTCCCTTTGGTAAAGATTAAAGGATTGACCGATAATGAATCTACAAAGACGATTTGGTTTTTGGGAACTACGTATTTTAAGTCAATGGTTATTGTTTTTTCAAGTATGCTTTTCCTCCTTGGGTGGAATATGAATACACGTTTTAAGGGATTTATTGTGAATTTTCTTGGGTTTAGAGAGAGCGAGCCAATGCTTAATTTTGCCTTTCTCTGGATCATCGCAAGTGCTTTCATGGGAATAACTGATACCTTGGGAATGCTTAATGATATTACTGAAAGAATTTCTCTTGCTTGGTGAGGAAAGTTTATGCTTATTTTGCTCCTTGTTGGTTTGATTCTTAGTTTTATTGAGGTTTGGAAAGGGGCGAATAAAAACTCTCAAAAGACTAAAATTCTGAATATTGTTGATGAAGATGCTCCTAAAAAGGTTGAAAATAAAAGAGCGGTTCAGCATTTATTCGAGGATGAAGATTTGGAAGGATAGTTTAACAGAGATTTATTTCAGAGAGGAGCAGAGAAGGCTTCTCTTTTAGTTTCTGATCCATAAGATGAGGGATACTATACAGCAAAGTTTAGAAAAAGCCCAGAAGATAGCGCTTTTTGGTCATGAACATATTGATGGAGATGCTCTGGGATCTATTCTTGGGCTTGGAAAACTCCTGGAGAAACAAGGCAAACAGGTTTTTTATTTTACGCCCCATCAGCCAAGCCGTGTTTTTGATTTTTTGCAACTGGGAGAGAAAGTTCAGTATCAATTTGACTATGGGGAGTATGATTTGCTCGTTTTTTTAGATTTTAATCAGTATCAGAGAATCTGACTTTTTACTTTTGGAAAAGATGAGTATTTTGATTTGCATCAGAAAGTTATCATTGATCATCATAAACCTGAGTCAGAACCTGCAAATACTTTGATTTATCGTGACGTAGAAGCAATTAGTACCTGTGGAATTCTTTATGAATTGACTAAAGAGCGGCGACCTGATTTGCTAGATGAGGAGATTGCAACCTACTTTTATATGGGGCTCTCTACTGACAGTGGAAATTTTCGTTATGATGAGTGAGAACAGTCGGTCAGAGCTTTTACTATTGCTGCAGAATTGCTTCGTCTTTGAGCTAAGAAAAAGCTTATTATTGATGAAATTTTTCGTAATAAAACTTACCGTTCAGTACAGTTTATGCAGCTCCTTCTCTCTAGAATGCAAAAGATAAAACTTACAAAGAAATGACAAGAAGAAGTTCAAGTTTTTAATTTAATTTATTCTTTTTATGAAGATACGGAATTAGAACAATTTTGAATTGATCATGATGAAGCAGATTATGGACTGTATATTATGCAAGATATTAGAAATAATCAGCTTGTTCTCTTATTAAAAAAGGTTGGCATTTTTCTTAAAGGTTCACTGAGAGGAAGGGGGGATATTGATTGTGCAGCTTTAGCTAATTTTCTTGGAGGTTGAGGTCATCATAATGCAGCTGGGTTTAAAATTCAAGGCTCTGGTTATCTTGAAAAGGATATCCAAGATGTTCTTTCTCAGATTTCTAATTTTTTTAATGTCTAGCTTAGCAGTGGTGAATACTTCTCTGAAAATCATTCTTACTTGCAACTTTACTCTGATTCTTTATAGTAGAGCTGTTTTTTTAGTTCTTTTGAGAATATGAAATCGCTTTTAACTAAGCTTTTTGATAAGTCTGCTCTAGAGGCTGTTGATGAAATTCTTTCAAAGTATCATCAAGAATCATTTGCTGTAGTAAATTTTATCTACTTTTCTAATATTGTTGCTCAAAGGCTTTTTGAGGATAAAGATAAAACAGAGAAGGAAAAGGAATATAAAAAAATTCTTTTGAAATCTGATTTTTTGCTTCCAGATGGAATTGCGCTTCAGCTTTTTTATTTTTTAGCCAAGATTCTTCGTCGTATTGAAGCTTCTCATGCTTGGCTTGCTAATCTTAATGGAACCGATTTTGTGCCTTATTTTCTCTCTGAATCCAAGAAAAGATACGGAAATCAAAAACTTTGCCTTTTACTTTATGGAACAAAACCTGAATTTCTTAGTAAAGCAGAGGAAAAATTAAAATTTCAGGGATATAATGTGATTTATACTCAGGATGGGTATTCTGAATTTGATTGGGAGACTGCTTCTCAAGCTTTAAGTGAATATCAGGATACGATTAATATTTTGCTTGTTGCGAGATCAACCCCAAAGATTCCACTTCAAGAGCTTTGGACGAGTAGAAATTATCAGAAAATTCAGCAACATCAGCTCCTTGTCTTTAACACTTGAGGGCTCCTCGATTTTATTGCTTGAGTCCAGAAAAGAGCCCCAAAGTTTTGGAGAATGATTAAAATGGAACGATTCCATAGGCTTTGTACGGATCCAAAGAGAAATTTCAAAAAGGTTATGAATTCGTTACAAATTATACCTTATATTTTCAAATATCTGATTTTGAGAAAAGAGTAAATCCAGATTCTATTCTAGAAAATTGTTCATTGCATGGAGCTTGAGGGGATTTCGTTTTGCCACAAAAAAGCTTATCGTTTTTCCTACATAACTACAAAGTGAAATAGGATCGCCAAGAATTTTGTAGGTATGGATTTTTTGTGTTCGCTCTTTTTTTAGTAAGGTATCGGTCAGCATCAAGATAAAGATTTTATTTGGGGCAGATCCCGGATTAAAAGTGCAACAATAGTCAACTTTTCTGTGTTTTGCTACGATATAGCACAAGGTTCCTCCCAAGGAGTGTCCACAGATCCATTTTGCATATTCAGGATGGCTTTTCCTTACTTTATCAAAAAGCTGTAAACTTCCACCAACTCTTGGGTCAATGGCATTTACTCCGAGGATGATTTGGGCGTCTGAGAGGAGGTCAGCTTTTTCTTTTGCATCAGTTCCTCTATATCAAATGATACAAATTTTCTTTTTATGATTGAGATAAATACAGTGGAATAATGAATTATACATCGGTTCCAGGTAAAAGTCTTCTATTTGATAAGGTCTTTTTTCTGGATCAAGATAGGAATAACTGGTAATTTTTGCACAAAGTGTATCTTGTGGTGGAAGGCTGATTTTTCTTTTGAGTTGGCTATTTGATATAAGGGTTAAAAAAGTGTTTTTTGTGATGGGAGGTAGGTCTTTAAGTTCAGAAGAGAGGGCTTGAATTTCCGTTTCTTTTGAAAAAGAGCCAGAAAAAATATTTTTCCCCTTTTGTAGGAGTGAAAATGAAAAATCACTTGCTCGGTCTTTAATCTTCATTTTCTCTAAATAAAGCTAAAAAATTCTGATCACTGAGCATATCTATCATTGTTTGCATCATCTTTTCTTTGTTTTCAGCTTCTATCGTTTTCTTTTTGCCAAAAAGAAGCCCAATGAGGCTAACTTGATCGTCATCAATGAGGTCTTGCTTTAGGTAAATGATATTTCTGTCAATGGCGATATTGGTTACTCCAGAGTTTTGAAGGGTTCAGATTTTTTCTTTAACTTCTTTTGTGAAAATTTTAAACTTAAAAGCGAAAAAAAGAATAAAAATCAGAAGTGCAATAGCATTGATAATTTGTAAAATATCTCCAAACTTTCCGGGAATAAACATTCCTAAAAACATAAAAATTAAGAGAGAAACCATAGGAAATGATCTAATAAATCAGGCAATGTCTTTGATAGAAATATTTTTTTTCTGATTGAGTTTTATAGAAACGAGTGAGCGAGTAATGTTGGTTTCTCTCGGAATGGTGATCTTATGTACAAAAAAAGTGTCATTAATAACGTGATCATTGTCATAGGTATCAATTTCGGCACCTTGAATAATTGTTGCCCAGTTAGTTTTTTGAAAAGAATATTTGATGTCCATATCGATACTAAGGATACTTATAAACCCAATTTTCTGCAAAAATTCAATTTTTTCTGGGAAAAAATCGTTACTTGAACTATATTGAAGTCAGAGTTTTGGTGCATGAGATTCTACGGACATTTTGTTTATTGAGCTAAAATCTTCTCTATTATATCTAAGCTGTTTCCAAAAGTCAAAAATCAGAATGCTTTTTTTCATTTTTAGTAAAGAAAAACTCTGAAGGAAATACCATTCAGAGCCTCTCGCTAGAGGTCCTGATCCCGATTTCATACAATCGGTAGGAAGAAATTCTTGTTTTAATCCCTTCTTACCGAGCATATAAACAAATATCAAGACCTCTAGTCATGTACTGTCCGACCGTATTGGGTAGTGGGTCTGGAAAGTGGTTTAAGGTGGAATACCACCAACATCGTCACCTATTTTGCAAGGGTGTGTAGTAGAAACCTTGTCTTAAGTGATGATGTTGGTTTAAGTATAACTCAAAGAAAAAATAAATCAAAAAAAAATGATATTCTTTTTTATTTAGACTTGACGTTTTTTAATATTTATATGTTATAATATTTTTGTAGAAAAAATTGAAAATTTTAGTGTTTTTTTATTTTCTCTTGCAATAACTATCAAAAATCCTAAACTGGGATCAGATTTAGTTTCTTTTTCCTTGAGTATGCAACAGCTTACGACTACGATGAAAACGACAACCGACTAATTCGGCAAGGTTTTCGTAGTAGTTCAATACTCTAGAAACTCTTGCCTTTTCGCAGGAGTTTTTCTTTAGGAAAGGAACAGTTTTATTAATTTATGATGATTAAGATGGAACAAGCATTACTCAAAAAAAGGCATTCGCTCTCGCATATTCTTGCACAGGCGGTGCAGAGAGAACAGCAACGAGATGTAGAAGTTGCGATCGGACCCGCGATTGATAATGGATTTTATTATGACTTTCTTTTTAGCTCTGAAAAGCAGATCAAGGAGGAGGATTTGAAAAAGATTCAAAATCAGATGGAAAAAATCGTGAAAGAAAATCAAGATTTCGTTCTTTTTTCTCTTTCTGATACGGAATCAAAGAAACTCGTTACTGAGCTGATGAAGCAGCAATACAAAGAAGAGATGAGAAGCGAATTTGCAGCAGCAGGGGAGGAAATTACTTTCTATGCCAATACGATTGTAGAGGGTGCGAAAGCAGCTTTACTCAAAGGGATTGATCCGCAGTATGTAGAGTATTATGAGGGTGTAACGGCTTATTTGCAGGAAAAGTTCCCTGAAAAATTTACTGGGAAATTCATAACCTTCCTTGATATGTGTGAAGGTCCGCATGTGGAAAATACCAAAGAGCTTGATACCAAGGCTTTCAAACTTGATAAACTTGCAGGGGCGTACCGAAGAGGAAATTCTGATAATGTGATGATGGTCAGAGTCTATGGTTTGGCATTTGACAGCAAAGAAGAGCTTCAAAACTATCAAACTCTTCTTGAGGAGGCAAAAAAAAGAGATCACAGAATTCTGGGTCAAAAGTTGAAAATTTTTACCATTTCACCGCTGGTTGGATCAGGATTGCCACTTTTACAGCCCCATGGAATGATTATTAGAAAAGAAGTTGAGGACTATCTTTGGGAGCTTCACAAAGATAAAGGCTATGAAAGAGTATGGACTCCACACCTTGCCAAAGAAGACCTTTACAAAACTTCAGGGCATGCGGATAAATTTGGAGATGAGCTCTTTAGAGTAAAGGGAAAGGAGGAAAGCTTCTTTATGAAACCGATGAACTGTCCTCATCATATGCAGATTTTCGCTGATAATCAGTTTAGCTATCGTGATATGCCGGTAAGATATTTTGAACCTGCAACCGTATATAGAGATGAAAAGACTGGTCAGCTTTCTGGTTTAACTCGTGTGAGATCAATTACTCAAGATGATGGACATCTTTTCTGTCGTGTGAGCCAAATTACCGAGGAAGTAGGAACTATTGTGCAGATTATCAAGGAATTTTACTCAACCCTTGGTATGATCAATGATTACCGAGTAAGGCTTTCTATTCGTGGTCCAGAAGGGAAGTATCTTGGAGAAGACGCAGTTTGGGAACAGGCAGAGGGGGCTTTGAGAGAGGCATCTGAGAAATATCAGCTTCCTTATAAGATAGGAGTAGGGGAGGCGGCTTTCTACGGTCCAAAACTGGATTTTATGTTCAAAGATGCAATCGGTAGAGAATGGCAGCTTGCGACGATTCAGTGTGATTTTAATCTCCCAGTCAGATTTGATCTTTCTTTTACCAACGAGCAAGGAGAGAAAGAAAGACCTGTGGTAATTCATAGAGCGATTTCTGGGTCTTTGGAGAGGTTTATGGGCGTGATGATTGAGCATTTCGGAGGAGCGTTTCCGCTATGGATTGCACCGATTCAATTCCAGATTGTGCCAGTTGCAGAAAAGTTCAATAACTATGCTTTTCAAGTGGCTTCACAGCTCAAAAAAGCTGACTTTAGAGTGAAGGTAGATGAGGGAAGTGAAAGTTTTTCCAAGAAAATCCGTAACGCTGAAATGATGAAGATTCCTTATATTCTTATTGTAGGAGAAAAAGAAGAATCCGCAAACGAGGTTTCTGTCAGAGAATTTAGGAGCAAGAAACAGTATGTGCTTGGAGTAGAGGAGCTAATGAAGCAAGTTGAGCAGGAGAGAACAATGAGGTCATTATAGACCTCTTTTTTTATATTTTAGAGAAAATTATTCTTGTTTTTTTTAATCAAATCCTTATCATCTTCTACCGCAAAAAATAAAAAAATTTAAAAATGAAAAAATTTAAAAATTTAAAATTAGTAGTTTTATTGGTACTTTTTATAGTACTAATGGTAGGTTTATCTTATATTGGATTCCCAGTTGGAACTACTTGCTTGGATGAATATCCAGGTAAAGTATCAACTCCTGGAAGTAATAGAGATTTTTCTTTAAGAATCTTTGCTTTAATTAT
>ERZ1674239.187-NODE-187-length-15857-cov-2.955132_pt1 | contig 15857 bp, 8 predicted proteins | sample MGYA00581208_ERZ1674239 | MGnify/ENA primary metagenome ERZ1674239 (study PRJEB41354, sample SAMEA4873308) | human saliva metagenome | biome: human-associated habitat [ENVO:00009003]; feature: mouth environment [ENVO:08000002]; material: saliva material... | reverse complement strand
TATGTTTCGTGCCCTAAACGATAGTCGTTTTGTACTAATAAAGGGGTTCACCCAGTGGAAACCTACAGTGGTAAACGTACCCTTGTATTGTCCGAAGAACACCATTACACGAGCTTCGTTAGGTTCTATCTTCACAAAACCGCACATTACGCATATCATACACACTATTAAGGCAACACCCAAACCAACAAATAAGCCTCCGTTGGCATCGTTGTCTACTTGCGCAAAACCATATATGGCACTGGCAATGCCACACAACAGCAATGCAAGCGTTAGGCTTAGCATAGCAAAACCATTCACTACTGTGCCTTTAAAGGCAAATTCTTTCTTTTCCATAGTCGTATTATTTTAATCCGTTTTCGTATGTTTTATAATATCATTTTGATATCGCAAAGATACATTATATATCTTAATGGTGTGTCAAAAACACAATACTATTATAGAATATTAACGAAACAAAATTATAAAATGAGACTTGTGGTTTCTTCCAACACTATCTTTACATAAACGTTCCTGTGAATGGTGATAGAACAGATGGTGGTGCTATGAGGGACTCAAGGTATAAGTTGAACTTCATTATGAGTGCCCCTGTACGCTTGTGGAGAACTTCTCCGTACGCCAACTAATGGGTATGGCGTAACAGCACTCGGTAGTTTAATCCATAATTGGATATTAACGGTTCGGCAGATTTAAGCGAAATGTAACACAAAGTTATAGCAGAAACACAATGAAATGCTATTGTGGTATGCCGTCCTATTAGGGTTTAACAATGTGTCGATTGGGTGTTTCGTGGATGAATGTTGCGTTATAGGCAGGTTGTTTGCAGCATTTTGGCAGACCACAAGCAGCTGTAGGGACCGATTTATCGTGCCCGCGAATATATATTCGCCACGCATTCGCAATCTGTTTGAAATACATTCTATGGTGTTCGCAACGTGTTCATTCTGTGTATGTTACATATTCGCAGAACAAAAGTATGGTTTTTGCGTTACAAAAGTATGGTTTTTGTCGTGCAAAAAGGGGGTTTTTACATTGCAAAAGTATGGTTTTTGTTTTTTGAATGTTATGTTATTGCAAATTGGTTGCAATGTATTTCGTGGTTGAGTGTGAATACTTCACGAAATAGATGTAGATATTTCTCAGCACATTCGTTGCATTTTGGCTAACCTTTCGCAACGGAACGGCAAATCACAAGCAACATTTTTCCAATTCATTTACAACGAAATGGCGGTCCAAAAGCAGCCGTAGGGCGATATTTATAGTGCCTCCGCATATACAGTTAGCAATATTTTTACAATATGTTTGTGGCAAATGGAGGAAACATTTCCTAAGTTTTTATGCCTTCTATAAGCATTAGAAAGGCATTCCAATGGCAAGATGTAGGGCTTGCGCATCGCCAAAATGGCGAATATTATAGAGCCTATTCAACCCGGTTTCGTAAGGAACGTGCAGACCAATGCCCCAATCTACACGAAGCATAAAGAAGCCTATGTCGTACCGAAGACCTACGCCTGTGCCGAAAGCCAGCTCTTTAAAGAAGTTGTTAAAGTGGAATTGCGAACCCGGTCTGCTGGCATCGCTGTGCAAAGTCCACACATTGCCAGCATCGAGGAATAGTGCACCGTACAAACTTCCTACCAAATGCGGACGATATTCCACATTTGCTTGTACCTTTACCTCGCCAGTTTGCTCTACATACGACCGTACGAGCGATGCAGAACGGTAAGTTCCCGGACCAATTTCGCGCACATTGAAGGCACGAATGCTGTTTGCGCCACCCACAAAGAACTGTTCTGAATAGGGAGCAAACCTGCTGTTGCCATACGCCCACACCACCCCTGCGTTTGCATGGGCTGCTATAGACGACTTGCCAGATAGCGCCCACAGTTTAGTAAAGTTAGTTTCGATTTTTACAAACTGGGCAAACGGATTTTTAAACATGGTTTTTCCACGCTTATTCCACTTTTCTCCGCTTGCCAAATAGCCTAAAGCGATTACGTTAGAGGCTTCGCTGACTGTAGACCACCACCTTATTGGATTGGCATATCCATGCGGACTCTGGTACGTATACTGGAATAAGGCTTTCGGAATGAACTGATCTGCCATAGAAACTTCTAAATATGGCACACTATCGGTGAGTGCTTTAAAGCGGTCGGTTACGCTTCTCATATACTCGTATGTAAGCGATAGGGGTTTAAAAATGAACGAATGGCGTTCGCTGGGTGCCCAACTGTAAGTGAGTTCGCCTGCTACCACGTGGCGTTTAAAGTAGAGTGCACGTTTAATAACGTTGGTTGAAGCACTCAAAGTGGTCATTGGCGATTCGAAATAGGTGCGTTGTGGCTTCAGCGTGAGAGGTTTTCCAGCTGCAATAGCGGCAGCTTCGCGTTTTCGCATACGTTCGCGAAGTATGCGAGGAGGTGTTTTAAACGGATTAAGAAAACGAGGAAACTGTAGGCTTACCTCTGCTCCGTACTGGTAATCGTTAATGCGTCCGGTGGTGCCAGCATCGTTGCTGCGTTTTGTTGTCCACTCGTATGCACCGTGCAAACGCACATTTAGCAGTTCGGCACCACGGAAAGCGTTACGCTTAGTTACACCTACCACCAATTCAGGTCCATATTTTCCTGTTGTTTTTCCCCGTCCGTAAGCCTCCACATAGAAGTCGTATGGTCGGTCGAACATAAAGTCTAACGTTACATTAAGCGTGCTACAGGTGTCTGTAGAGTTGCTTGGTTTGAACGAAATGTTAGACGCCGTAAACAGTCTGGTGGCGTTTAGGCGTTCCATAGTCTCTGTGTGTTTGCTTTGTTGGTATAGATCGCCGGGGCGAAATTGTAGGTCGTTGGCAATTACTCTGCTCCTTAATGGCGAGTGTCTACCGTTGAAATTTAGGTCGAACCCTTGTTTTTTGCGATGTTGGCGTAGTTCTTCCATAAAGTTTTTTTGCAGATTTACCGTTATTTTTCCTATGCGCCACTTTTTCAAATCGATGGGATTTATGGAGTCGGCAAGCTGCAAACGTGTTATAACTTTACCTCGAACGATGGTGGTATCTGCCAAATAGCTAGCGTCATTGTTCTTATAATAGTAGTAACCATTATTGCGAAACAGGCTCGTAAGGCGTTGTCGCTCTTGTTCAAGTGTGGCAACATCGAAAGCATCGCCATTTTTTATAATGGCATTAGGGCGTGAAGCCTGTATCAAACTGTCGGCATCGGGTGGGAAATCTACATATTGCAGACTGTCGATGGTCCACAAATGTCCCATATTTACGGTGTATTTCAGTTTTATTTTCTTCTTATTTGATTGCGGAACAAGCTCGTGTGTAATCTTATTATTGAAGTATCCACGCTTATTTAGCAGGTTTTTTCCAACCGTAGCATGTAGGTCGGGCGACACATTAGATAAGGTAATGGGTCGCGAACCGAACACTCTTGTTATCCATCTACCAAACTTTGTGGTATCGGGAGAGAAGGCATTCCATATCCATAACCCCACAGGGAAGGGCGATTTTAGCGACGGACTGCCAAAAAGAGAGGCATTTGGCTTTGTGGCTAACACAATATCGAGTTCTTCTTGCACGGCATTGAAGTGGGCATTCTTGGTGTAATTGGTGTATTCGGTGGGAGTCATACCCGTGTAAAGTTGCTCACCTTCTGGCAAAGCACTGGTTGTGCTACATGCCGAAAGCATAGCCGTGAGCACAAACAAAACAACTATTGCTGTGCAAAACAAACTGCCACGTGCTGGTATAAAGTGGCTATGGTTGTGTTTATTGTTTCTTTTCATTTACGAAATTTATTAAACTGTCGCGCTTTGGAGCCTGTTCTTTCTTGCTTTTAAAGCGAAATATGTCTTTAAAATGCTGCAATTTGCGTCGCCACATAAAGCCTATTCCAAACTCTCCTTGGTTTCCTTCGAGCCAATCGTATGCTTCTCGCTCGTAATAGAGCTTTAAATACTGCGTTTCTTGTCGGTTTAAGCGATACTCTAACGAGAAGTTATCGAAGAAAGCACCGTTCTGTTCGGACACTTGAGAGCCTGTTGAGACACGTCCGCCCATAATTATTCGGAGCCTATTGTCCCACAAACGTTTAGAAAAACGGAAGGTATAGTCGGTGTGAAGACTACCCGATGCATCGGCAGCACTCTCCATATTGGCTGTAATGTCTACCCCCATAGAGTTCAAGGCACGTCCTGTTATGGCGTTTACTTGGTTCTGAAGGAATCCCATTAGAGCATTATTCATAGCCGAATTGGCGGTTGTGCCTGTGCTTCCATCAAAGTACATGCCCGATGCAAGCATAGTAACGGCAAGTTTAGAACGTTCTTCTGCACCCTTAGAACTTAGTTTTCCTTGCATTTCTTGGTCTTCTGGCGCTTGTATAATGAACTCTACGCCGGGGTTAGGAAAGCGTTTCGATAGTCGGACACCCGCCTCAAAGTCTACCATTCGTCCGTTGCTCGATCCATCAGAAACGTTGGTACGCACATTTTCGGTGGCTGTAATGCTAAGCAATGGTGTGGTTGGGTCGCCCATAAACTCTACATAGCTACCTTCTTTTATATTGAAAGTGTGCAATGGAATAATGGGTAATGAATACTTCATTTTACCATCGCTAATGGTGTAACGCCCTCTTAAGCGTGTTCCGTTAGTAGCATCGTACTCCATATTTAGGGTTCCTCCGCCCACAATATCTATATAGTTAGACCGCTCTGGGTTGAGTGCGCACACCAAATGAGCCTCGTTATCCACCTCGACACTTAGTTTCATGCTTAGTCCTTCTATATCTGGTCGCTTCACAACGTCCTTTGTTGAGTCGTTAAGATTGGTGAAAGTAACAAGGTTTTCCAGCTCGTTATCGTTGACAAGCTGTGCATCGCGCATTATGTAAGTAAGGTCGGTGTTGTCTAAAATGTCTACTTTTCCAGCCAATTGGAGCGACGATAATGGTCCTTGCAGCTCTCCATCGAAGTTTACAAAAGCCTTTCCGAATACTTCAGAACGTGCATTTTCCTTTGCATCAATTACCTGGAAGTTTCGTGTTCGCATACGTAAATCGGTGTTCATTCGGTCGAAATTAGAGAAATCTAAGTAGCCAGAGATGTTGAGCGGAGCCTTATTGGAAGCGAGAACCTCAAAGTTTTCGAACTCCACACGACTATGATTGATGAGCACTGGGTCGTTTGCGAAGTTGAGTTTTACCCCGTATGGTTCGCTGAATACGTAGGAAGAGTCAAGATAAATCTCTCCATTTATATCCATATTTTTTAGTGGTCCTTGCATAGAGAGTGTACCTTCGCCTGTTCCGTGTAGGCCTATTATGCGGTCGGGAATAAAGCCGTTGATGTAACTAAGGGGGAATTTTTCGAGTGTAAACTCGGCATCTAAGCTGCCTTTACCCTTACTATCGTACACACCAATGAGCCTTCCTATCTCTTTATCGTCCTTTGTTAGCATACCATCTACATAGTGTGTGCCATCGTCTTTAGGCATATAAACAAACTCTGCCCCTACATCGCCCATGCTGTTTTGCTCGTATACCATGTTTTTAATACCCATATCGCTCGACACAGTTAGGCTAGATGCAGTTTGAATAACGTGATAGTCGCCATTAAGTTCGCCCGAAATGCGTGGTGCAAATGGTAGAACTTTCATAAGCTGACTAAGTTCGAACTTGTTGATAGATAGGGTGAAGTTTTGCAACGAGGTAGAATCGGTGTCGTCGCTGTATAGGTGTAAACCTGCTTCATCGGTAGCAAGCAATTGCATTTCTGCCTTTAGTCGTTTGTTTCTGCCTATATATAAGTAGTTGTTAGGCTCTACATTGAATGTCTTGTAGCCTAATATTGCTTGGGCAGAAGTAAGCGAAATGCTTATGCCTTGCCCTTGCATTGCTGCTTGTGCAGATAGTGCAAGAGCTGTTTTATTGTCCATATCGGTTATCAAAAGAGATGTATTGAGTCCACGATCGAATAGCGAACCGTGCACAAAACCTTGGTATGGATAGCTGTTTTGGGCATTGTTTAGCACTTGTAAGTCGTAGTTTAATCCTGTATCGTTGGTAGTTAAGTCTACTATTAACGAGTCGGCTTTCACATCGTTGTATACTAACGAGTCTACAACAATATTGCCGTTGAGTCCCTTTAGAGGCGATGATGTTAGGTTAATATTGGCTGTTTTAAACACATAACCTTGCTGTTCAAGCAACTTACTAAACAGATTTCCTTCGCCACTAACTAGTTTAAATTGTCCGATGGGGAGTAGTTTTTGCAACGAAGTTTGGTCTATTCGTTTGTTTTTCACTTGCTTTTGCAAGTTGGTTGCTATTTTTTCGCCTGCTGTTAGCACGTGTTTATAGCTTCCATGCCAGTCGGTGTTCAGTGCAAAATCGCCTCCTTCAATCACGGCATGGGTAGTATCAGCTCTACTTAGCACGTCTATGGTAACATCGCCGGGTACAAATTGCTTGTGGTCTGCCTGTACTTTCAGGTTACCAAGCATACCTTTCACCATTAATTTGGCTGCCATGTCGGTGCTAAAATCTATGTTTAGTGCACAATTAGACACGAAAGGCTTGTCTACAAACCCCATTTGATAGAGGTCGGCGTGGCGTATCACACCGTTAGCACCCCCATTTACCAAGTTGCCTGCCATTGTTGTGTGAATGTTTAAGTCGCCATTGAAGAGCGAAACAGTATTTCCCTCTCTATGTTCGTCTATCTTTAAATTGCCTAAATAGCCTTCCACAGTGTAGTGTTTGGGGCGTTCGGAGTGGAAAGCAATATTGGCTTCGGTAGACAGAAGGTAGGGTTTGTTTATTAGTTCTAAACCTTTTAGGTTGGCATAGTCTAACTTTCCATTCACGTGAGCGGCAGTTTTGGCACCATTTACACTTGCTGTAATGTTTAAATTGCCAGCTGCTAGCTGTTGTTTTCCGTGTTTATATTCGCCAATTACCATCAAATGGCGCAGTGGTCCGCTAACATAGTGATGGTTTTTTAGGTTAGAACGTACATCTATATCTACCCAAGCAGACACCACGTAGGGCTTTTTCATTACACCAAGTTGGTTTAAATCGACACGACGCAACCACCCTCGCAGATGTCCATCTATGTTTTTAGCCGACAGTTTGCCCCGATATGCAAAGTCGCCTCCTAACATTCGGTTTGTGCTAACAATGCGTGCACTGGTTGTTTCGCCATGTTTTGCAATGTCGGTGTTTATGCCATTGAGCACGTAAGAGCCGAAACGAAACTGCTCTATATTGGCTTTCAGTCGCAAAGAAGCCTTTGGACTGAGTACATTAAAGCCTCTACCATATACCGAAATCATACCAGTGAAGGGGTGTAGACCGGTTTTTGCAACGAAATGTTGTATTTGCAAATTGGTTGCACGCACTGTTACGTTGTAGGTTTCAGTGTTTTTGTTTAGGCTAGCCCGCACTGTAGTGTTCCCACCACCCTCGTATAGCAACATATTTGCAGCATATTGTGGTCCTTGTGCCTTTACTTTTGCATTGAAATCTATACCTGTTGGTATCTTAATGGTGCTATTTACACTCTTTGGTAACAGCTGTTTTACAAAGCGAACATCTTGTAAGCTGCCACGTAAAGCAAGGTTTGCCGATAGGTTTTCTGGGTTTTGCAATCCTGATATCCGTCCGTCCACATTCAAAACCATGTGTTTTGGCATGCGAAAACATAGTTTTTGCAGAGTAAAAAGGTGGGTATTGCCTCGCAAAAACCCGGTTATGTTTATGCGTTCGGCAGGAATGGAGTGTAGAAACCTTGATGGAACTCTGCCATATAGTAGCGGTTGCAAGTCGTTAAGGGTGGTAAACCCATTCAACGATACGGCAAGTTGTCCGGGATTGTATGCACTAAAGGCATTCAAAGCCATTGTTATGTTAGCCTTTAGTTCGGTTTTGGGCAAACGCAGATAGAGCGATTGCAAATAGAGATTGGCTTTATCGAGCCGGAACTGTGTGCGTAAATCGTTCACAACCAGCCCACTTCGTTCAGTAAAATTGGCTGTTCTAACATTAGCAGAAGTAGCAATGGAGTTGTAAGAGAGTGAGTCTATGCCTATATTTAGGTTGTTCAGCGCTATGTGAGCGGGGTCGAATCCATGCAAAACGTGTGGAACAAAAGTCTTATCGTAGGTAAGTTGTCCACCACTCCACGCTATTTGGCGCACCCGATACACCTTATTATATAAGTCTATGAGTGCATTTTCCACAGTAGCTTTCTGGAAATTGGCACCCACAACCATAGTATCGCCAGGCATGTGTAGGCGGAAATTGGTGCGATAAAGGTTTATTTTATTGATGTTTATCTTCCAAACTGTTTTCTTTTTTGTAGTGTCTTTCGGTGTAGTATCGTTGAGTGCTATGTCGAGAAATCCCCCCTGCACATCGGCATTGTTTAGCATTGCCGTAGTATTGTTAAGGTCTATGCCATGCGAAACCACTTGCAACCGTTCCAAATTGCCCCTTATCTGCAAGTCGCCAATATAGTTCATAGTGTTCGCTTTCAGTCCTTTGAAGGTGAGTTGGTCTATCTCTACTTGTTTTTTTAGTAGTGGAATAAGCTGCACATCTGCCACAAGTTCTTTCACATCTGCCACTGTATCGCGCCTTTGTGGTATACTATCGTTTGGTCGCAATGCCATTACTTGTTCCAATTTTAGGTCAAGTGGGAAGCTAAGCGATACGTGTCCAACCGATATTTCTAGTCCTGTTTTCTGTGAAGCATAGTCTGCTACCTTCTTTACTATCCAGTTTTGAACAGGTGGCAAGTAAAGAAGAACAAGCAAAAATATAAATAATAATATTGGTGCTAACACTATAGCGGTCAGCCATTTCGTTGATTTTCGTATGCGCATAAGCTTGTTTCAGCAGTTGGAACAATATGTTTCAGATTGCAAATGTACGAAAAAAAAGAGTGCAAACAGAAGGTATTGTGCAAAAATGTTGGGGCAGTGATGTATAGGTTGGTAGCATTTTCTCTCTTCCGTAGAGTCTACCAGCAAATGTAAAATTCCCGAAGAACTCTTCTTTCGGCGTAGAAAAGTTGAATTTTTCCCCCTCGGTCTTCTGTTTTCTCGTTTCCTATAAACAAGTATTTTTATGTTATCCCTTGTTGTAATGGAATATACTCAATGAGATTATGTGGTTTTGTCCTTGCCAAGCATTAAAAGTACCAAGGATTTATTTTATTTTTCTACATTCTATTTTTACATTTTTTTTGCCGTCAGTATTGCTGATAAACGGACTTTCCAGATAGTATTTTCCTTTCCTGTAATATAAATTCACTGTGGGTGAAACGTTTCTGTCAATATTGGGCATCAGTGTATCTTCCGACAGCGATTTGACAAAATCAAGGGAGAGTTTGTCTTTCGTTTCTGTTTTTACACTGCATTGGACTTCAAAGGCAGTCATTTGCCCATTACCGCTGAATACACATTGGTCAGCCGCAATGCTCAATGTGTACTCTATGAAAGGCGAGGGAACAACGGTCGTATCTGAGATGAAGTATTCATATTCACCGAACCATTTGTGATTTTGAACGGCTACGATAGGTGTGGGGCTGTCTTCTGGTTCTTGGTCATCGTACTTTTCCTTTATTTCTTTGAAATATCTCTTCTCATTGGTAAAGTAATTATGATACACTTCGCCATCTTCCATATACTTATATGTCCATAAAGCTTTATTCTGATCTATTATCTTACATCTGAATGGTGTGCAAATGTTATTGACAAAAGATATGATAAACTCGTCTTTTTCTAAATGTACTGTGTCTATGGGATAATGTACATCTTCCATATCGTACTGTACAAAAAGTTCTTTTTTTATTGTATCGACATTTATTTTGTGTGCTACATCAAAACAAGCATGGTATATTACGGTGTCTCCATTGTCTGTAATTGTCAATTGTTCCCAATTTCCTACAAAGGAATGGTTGTTGCTGTCTTTTATGTCATACCATTTTTGTGCATTGCTGCATGAATAGAAGAATAAAAGATAAAGTAAGATATTTAATAATTTCATAATTAATTCCTCCTAATTTGTGTTATTACATATTTTTGTAGCATTATATTTTGTATAGGTGGGTAGCCGTTGAACCAACCACCCAGCACCAAGATACATTATTTTATCTCTTCAAAGCTACCTTTTGAATTGATGCAATAGTATCTTCTACGCTCTTTTTGTTTTCCCGCTTTCTCGTTTTCCTCCACCTCGGTATAGTCGTTTAATACTGGTAAAGCACCGTAATAACCTGCAAGATACTGCTTTGCGAAGTCGGCATCGTTGCGTATTCCGCGCAAATCGGCTAACGAATAGAGTCGCGTAGATTCATCTTCCTGCTTCTCGGCAAAGTAGAATTGGTCGCGACGCATGATGGAAGGAGACATCAAATTGGTGTCGTGGCTAGTGAACAACAGCTGCGAATTGTTTTTATTTATCTTAGGATTGTTGAACATTTCTATCAATTTGATGAGCAAGGAAGGGTGGAAATTACTGTCTATCTCGTCAATAACAATAAGGAATGGGGTGTTTCCCATATTGAACGCCACAAGAAGCACCCCTGCCAAATCGAAGATTTTCTTATTCCCTGCCGACTCTCTGTACTCAAGATTCATTGACAATGGCTTGTTGTTACCATCGTGAATAGTTCTTTTCAACAACACTTTGTTCAATGGAAAGCCCAAATACTTAACATCAGCATAACTTTCATCGTCTATCAATTCAATGCCATCGTATTTCATATTGAATCGTTTCAAAAAGGAAAGAAACAATGGTGTTGATTCTTTTATTGCACTTATTGAAACCCCTCTGAACACATTTTTATACACAATATTGTTGATTATACGACGTTTTAAATAGCTAACTATTTGCTCAGGAATACCCTTTGCATCGAAAGCAGCAGCGTGAACGAGGAACAATGTGTGCGGATAGGGCAGCTTGGTGGGTATTATCATTCCTTCCGAAGTGGGCAAATTGTTCTCCTTCACCTCGTTGCCTACACGCAAAAACAAGCGTTTCATGTTTTTATCTACGTTGCCATAGAGCCACTCGCTCTCTATTTTAACACCGTTAGAATCAGCATTTCCTGATGCATCATCAGACTTATTCACCACAAAACCATAGCGATACTTCTTGCCATTTAGTAACAATACAATCTGAAAGAAGCAACCTTCGTTGGACGTTTCGAAGAGAAACGGGTCGTAAAGTGGTCGTACTCCACGTGAATCTATCGCCAATGAGCCTACTACTTGCGTAAAATAACTTAACGCCATCAGCATGTTCGACTTGCCACTGGCGTTCGCTCCGTACAGACCAACCGTCTTTAAGAGCGACACGCCATTGCTTTTAACAATATTATCTGCATCAATGTCGCTGCCGGCAGGACTTTTCAAGCCAGTTGCTTTAAAGCTGATTGTCTGCAAATCTCTTATCGAACGATAGTTCTTAACGCTAAATTCTATAATCATAACATCGTAGTATTTCTGCAAAAATAGGCATAATTATAGAAATAACAAAACGTTTTCTTTAAAATTTGCGGTTATTCTGCAAATTCGAAAGAAACGATATCAAATTATAGAAATATGGCTGGCGTGTAACTATCTATAAGCCACGCTGTTGCGAAAACCTATTTTTTGCAATGCAAAAACCCCCTTTTTGGAGTGCAAAAAGGGGGTTTTTGTAAGACAAAAGTATGGTTTTTACAAACCGATGGTATATAAGTAGGAATGCTCCTTACCAGTTCGGCTGTTTGAGATGTTACGAATATGCAACATTATTTCGGGGAGTTTCGTGGGTACGGGCACGATGAATCAGCCCCTACGCCTGGCGGAATGGTTGCTGATAAATACATTATGCGTTAAATGCGCCTTACGTATTCTAATGCTTTCCTTATGACTTTATCTATATCAACCTCCAAAAAACGATAGTCATCTACCGATACCATACTAGGAATAGTCATAACACGGTCGAACGTTTTATACGTTCCTTCTTCCTCGTCTACCACCATTTGGTATAGCACACCCCTGTGGCAGACTTTCCCATGCCGTAGTATAGATTCCTTTGTTACGGCAAAACAGCCCAAAAGATCCATAAAGTTCTCTTCTGCTTCAATAGCCGAAAAGAAGTCAGACAATTGGTGTTCTTTCACGCCAATCCTTTTTAGCAATGTCAAAAGCTTCACTAATGGGGTGTCAGACTGGAAGTGAAAGTTGTCCGTAACACTCACTTCTTCTCGTATATATGCATCTTCGAAGTTGTCTAACACGTTCATCATGTCTTTAATATCGCTTCTATCCAGCCTTATTCCAATAGCCGTTAATCCTTTAGAGACGGTTTCGAAGTTTATTTTACACTCTTCTTTTACATACGATTGTAGGGAGCTTTTTGCATGTTCGGATACTGAATGATAGAAAGTAGTACGTGCAACAAACTCTTTTATATAGCTTTCGTAGTTGGCTTCGCCATAATAGTTACGAAAAATAGTGCCTATTGCAACTGTATCCATCATAAATATTATCTTAGCAAAACCAAACTTATTTTGTGTTTTTATTGGATTTATTTCGTTGTCGTCTCCCTGTTTTTCTGTTGCATTAGCTGTGGTTTTCTTTTCTGTTCGTGTGGAAAATATATTGAAAATACCAAACAATTGCACTGGGTCTATGCGGTCAAAGTCTTCTATTAATAGCACTGGTGTCTTTTTTAGTCCCATTATGGCATGTGTTATTAGCCAGCTCATAGGGTCTATTTCGCCTATTTCATTGGTTGCAGCAGACATTTTTGCTATTGATTTTGCAGCTCTTTCAAACTTTGCTCTTGCTATATTTTCTTTTAATCCCCTAAATTTCTTACACTGTTGAGCATATCCTTCTGCCAGCGTAATGGTTCCTTTTAAGAGCATACCCAGCTGATTGCCATTGCTTAATGTAGATGGTGCGAATCGCATAATGTCTTTTACAACATCTATAGTATTCTCGTTGAAATACCATTGCAATAGAATGTGGTCGGGAATTTTAATGTTTGTGTTTAACGTGCCATCTAAAATGAGTTGGAAAAGTAGGTCGCGTTTAACATACTCTAGTATCTGTTCGTTCATTGCAACCTCGTAATTAATAGGCGTAAGCGTATAAAATGCGTATTGGTTGCTATACTTTTCTTTAAACTTTTTTATAAATTCGGAATTTCTTTCGCCTAATTTTACCGAAAAAATGGTTCTGTTTACATCAGCTGCATTCAGATGATTGTAAAACGCTATTAGTTTATTTGCGATATCCATAGGGATTTTTTGGTTAATGTCCTAATACTTAGTGATTAATATCTTTGGCTCCATTACCATACATTTTCGTAATGCAAGCATTGTGAATATACGGTATAGAGCTTTCGATACAAAGTTACTAATAAATTTTTATAGTACAAATTTTTTGCGTAAAGTTTCTTTATATAAACGAAAAAAAATGATATTGGGTGATTTTCTGTACACTTTTGACTATGTTTTTTCAAGGTATATATACATAGAAAAAAGGTATATATACATAAAAAAGAAGCTGTGCTGCACTTCATAAGTATTGGAACCACGAAGTTTTTTTAGTTTACCGCACAGCATTCTTTTTCTATGTTGCGCAATGTTCTCGGTTCCAATGTACAGCTTTTTTCGCTTTATTCCACAACGTTCCCGATTGTACAACACTGCGTTTTATTTGTTTCAACATAATAGTGCTTATATTTCCACAACATTGTGGAACGCACAACTAAACCTCATAGGTATATTTTCATAATCCCTATTGGCTTTTATCAGTCCGTTGTAGATTTGCCTGTCGGTTGCTTCATAGCAGGTATTGACTACTATATACGAAGCTTTATGGTTAATTACGTTTATTTGTAACTTGCTGCAAAGGTAGATATTATTTTTGAAAAGAAAAGAAAAAACACAATAAAAGTTTTCTGAAAACATCATTTTTTTTGGTTTTGCGCTTTAGACTCTCTACCCTATCGATAGTTCGTATATATATTAAGACGAATCGGACTACGCTATTTTATTGTTCTATTTTCCTATTATGATAAAATAATTATAAGGAAAACGACATTTTGTATAGTGCTTTGTATAAAAAATATGAAATATATTACATTTCTTTCTCTATCATTTGACATTGTCAAATAAATGGTTTATATTTGTAACGACTTAACATCTGTATCACAAAAGAAAGGAGTTTATATGAAGAGCTTAAATCATTCGGAGTTGTATAACGATAGTACAACCGAAAAAAAAGTGTACAACAAAAAGGAGAACGTGAACAATCTCCAAGGTAAAAAGGTGGAAACAACTGACAAGAAACCATTAGGTGGCGAAATATGGTATACCTAACAGCAATACACATATAGTGCTAACGGTATTGTAAAGGCTGTTTCTACGCTTTCGGTGTAGAGGCATTGCCCGTACCAAACTTAGAAAAGCGTAACTCCATTTGGTGGGTTACGCTTTTTTTTATTGCCTAAACAAGTTTATTAGAAGCTATATAACAATGTATATAGAAACACCTGTTACAGCAGAAATCTACCTCCGCTGTTATTCCAAAACACATGCAGCAATCACCAAACAAAAGCCTTTCACATTCTCTTGCACATTATACCATTATACAAAAACCCCCTTTTTGCCGTGCAAAAGTATGGTTTTTGGCGTGCAAAAAGGGGGTTTTTACATTGCAAAAGTATGGTTTTTGCAATGCGAAAGTAGGCATTTTGTGTATGTTGTTGTGTTATAGCGAGTTGCAAGTGTACGTTGGTGCACAATTTTATGGTGTTTGCAGATATGTAAACAACCAGAAAATGGCAATCCGTCAGCAGCCGTAGGGGTCCGATTCATCGTGCCCGCATATACGTATACACCCACGAAATGGGGAACGAAAACGCACATTTGATAATGTAAAAATGCGTATTTGTTGAAATGGATATGTATATTTGGTAATGTCAGGATACGGGCGCGATGAATCGGTCCCCTACGTCTAGCGGAATGAAATGTGGGGTGTTTCGTGGTTGAATGTGGACATTTTGCGGAATGTTCGTGGGATATTTCGTGGACAAACGTGGTATTGTTGGCAAACCATAACACCGAAAATAATTGATATTACAACTGTTATGCTCTGTGCAAAGAACAATACAGAACACAAAAAAAACACACTTTGGTAAAACAAAAACAAATAAACGAAATATAAAAAATGGGTACACTATATCATCACTATTAAGTATTGATTCTGTGGTTTTTACCGTTTCGTACAAAAAAAATACTATAAAGTAGGTAAAAAGAGCATTTTCTTTAAAAATAAAATCACGAAAAATAAGTATTGTGTAAAGCATTCTTTCTTCCTAACTTTGCACTGCTTAGATAAGCAAAACAATAAAATTCAAATTTAATATAAACATAAAATAACAACAATAAAACAATGAAGACAAAGTTTTTTGCGGCTCTTTGCTTTGCTGCCGCCCTGTTTACATCGTGCAGTAAAGATAAAAACGATGAGCCTAAAGTTAAGCCTACACCAGAGACAGCACAGATTAAGCATTTCGAAACTCTTATGCCTGGCTACGATTCGTGGATTTATGTAGACCTCGAAACTGGTAAATACGAACAACAAGAAGAGCTTGGCGCACGCGAATATCGCAAATACAACACAATGACAGACTACGAAGTGGTGAAGACAGAACCTGCAAAAGGTAGCGAGAAAGACCTACCAAAGAAGTGGGATTTGGCCTTCCATATTACCGATGTTCGTACCAATGACGGTGCAGTATTGATGACCGACCAAACCAATATTAGTAGTATTAAAACACTTC
>ERZ1674239.183-NODE-183-length-16088-cov-12.355018_pt1 | contig 16088 bp, 13 predicted proteins | sample MGYA00581208_ERZ1674239 | MGnify/ENA primary metagenome ERZ1674239 (study PRJEB41354, sample SAMEA4873308) | human saliva metagenome | biome: human-associated habitat [ENVO:00009003]; feature: mouth environment [ENVO:08000002]; material: saliva material... | reverse complement strand
CAAAACTTCCAGTTTGAGAGTATTCTAACCTTACTAGCTTGTCTGTTAATACAGAAATTCGATAAAACTCTCCCTTAAAAATTTTCAATTTGTTGTCCTCCTTTTAGTAAATTTCTTTACCTTATCAAACATTTTATTTGTTATCGTTACATTCATCAATCCGCAAAAAGCAAATCCCCCAAATGTAAATACGTAAATAGCTGTTAAAACTCGTTCTGGACTACTAAAACTCATATACAGTACAGAAATATTAAATAAAACCAACATGATAGCTTGTATTGGATTTAAAATACAAATTAATACGCTATTTACAATACTATTTTTTAGATTATCTTTAAATAGACCAATATAGGGAAAAACAACACTCATAAAAAGTATTATAACAAATAAAAAGGGCAACACTAACAATAAACTATACTCTGAAAGTAAACTTGAATAGCCCCAAAGACAATAGTTCACATATAAAAGTAATTCTATTAGGAGGATAAACAACCAAATAAAAGTTGATTGTTTAAAATTTTGTCTAAAGATCCGAAAATAATGATAAGCAATATCGGTATCTTTACCTTTTAAAATACGATACCACATTGTCGTAAGAGAAGTTAGTGATGCCCCAATTGTAACTATTGGAATACAACTCACAATAAATAGAGTATTTAAAATAATTAAATCTGTCAAAAAAGTTAAAATTCTAACCATTTTTCCATCTAATGAAAATAATTTTTGCATAATAGATATCTCCATAAAATCGATTGCCTTAACTCTATATTTTATAATGTCAGTTGTACAAAAATATTACCTAAATTATTTAAAAAACATTTCCACATTTCTTTAAAAATTAGAATAAAGGAAGCGAGATAATTTGATGTTATCAGTCTCGCTTCCTATAATTAGCTAGTCCCTTGTTCATACAACCAAGAGTTCATATAAAGTATTACTCTTTGACTTCTTTTTGGTAACGATTATATGCTTCCTGTTGAATCTTCATAAATTCGTCCAATCCCATATTCTTAAGAGTTTCTTTGTATGAGTCCCATTCTTTTTCTATGCCACCTTCAACTACCCATTTAGATGCTTGTTGTTTGACATAAGATTCAATACTCACATAGATTGATGATAATTTGTTAAGCTCTTCTTGTGAATAAATCACATTAGGGTAAGCTGGCAACGCAAATTGTTTCAAATCTTGGTCCATCTTCAATTTCAATCCATCACCTTGTGTTTGATCGATTTCTACGCGACTATTGATATCATCGCTTACGTATTTAGGACCAAAATCTCGAAGTGAATTAATCCATGCATACTCATCGGCTGATTTACCATCTTTAGGAGGTAACACTTTAAACTTATCACCATTCTTTTCAGTAGCTATTCCAAATGATCCATAGAAATTCTGAATACTTGCTTCATCTGTATATAATTTATCCAACCATTTCAATAATTTAGCAGGGTTTTTGCTCTTATTTGTAATCAAAATTTCATTGCGACCGTAGTTGTAATGATCTGGATCAGAAAAGACATATTGTTTTCCATCCATACCTTTTAAAGCAGGTAGAGCAATATACTCACTTGAATGTAAACCAAACGTTGCATCTGCTGTCCAACCACTAGAAACACCTACTCTAGATACTCCCTTATCCATACGTTTTGCTACACTCATAGAGGTATCTTCTGTAAAGATTTCCGGATCAATCAAACCTTTTTTATAAGATTCGTGCATTGCTGCAATCCCTTGTTTATAACTTTCCTCTGTACGAAGGTAGACTGGTTTTCCATCTTTTACAGACATTTCATATGTATTATCTGCCCCTAAACGATTATTGAACGGAAGAATATATGAGAATGTTGGATCAAAGTTTCCTGCTCCGAATGGAATTTCATCAGAAGTGTCTCCATTTCCGTTCGCATCTTTATCCTTAAATTCTTGTAGTACTTTTACTAAATCATCATAAGTTTCTGGAACCTTTAATCCTAGATTATCTAGCCACTTTTTATTAATAAATAGCTGATTAGCTACAGTAGGGCGCATCGGTAATTTTTTAGGTAGGCTGTAGATATGACCATCTGGTGAAGTAATCATCGCTTTAATCTTAGGTTCTTTCTCCATAGCCTTAGTTAAATTTGGCATGTTTTCTTTGATTAAATCTTCCAATGGAATAAATAAAGATTGGTTCTGAGCAATTTCTGAATCTGTAAAAGCATTTGAACCTAAAAATGCATCTGGTAAATCTCCACTAGCAACCAACACAGATTTCTTATCTGCCCAATCTGCAGCTACAAGTGTATCCCATTTAACATCAATACCTGCTTCCTTGGCAGAATCTGTTAGAAAACCTTTGTGATAATCTTCTCCCCAGTCAGACCAACGAACAGTTGTGATTTTATAAGAATCTTCTCCAGACTTATCGTCCTTATTCGCATTATTAGAATTTGCACAGGCTGTTAAGCCAGCAAGTGTAACTGTTCCTAAGAACAAATATGTAAATGATTTATTTTTCATGTTTTTCTCCTATTCTTTCAAGGCGCCAATCATTACGCCTTGATTAAAATATTTTTGAACAAAGGGATATAGCAACATTATCGGAGCGGTTGAAATAACAATTGCTGCATATTTCATCATATCGGCTTTGATACGAAGATCTGATGCAACTTCTCCTGTTGCTTGCGATTGTAACATTTGATTACTAATTAGCAAACGTCGTAAAATTAATTGCAATGGTTGTAAATTTTCATTCGTTAAATAAATTAAAGCATTAAACCACGAATTCCAAATACCAACTGCAGTCCAAAGTCCAATAACTGCTATAATAGCTTTTGATAAAGGAACGACTATCTTAATAAAATAACGAATTGTACCACATCCATCAATTTGCGCAGCCTCCCACATCCCGTCTGGAATACTATTATTAAAGAAAGTTCTAGCAACAATAATATTGTATGATGAAACCGCAAAAGGTATTACCATTACCCAAAATGTATCAATTAGGCCAACATTCTTTACTGTTAAGTAGGTAGGAATCAAGCCACCTGATACGAACATAGGGATTATGTATAGAATACTCATCCATTTTCTACCAACTAATTCTTTTCTAGATAAAGCATAACCAGCTGGAATATTGACTACTAAAGCAACTAAGGTACCGACAACAGTATATAAAATTGTATTTAAATAGCTACGCAAAAATAAAGGTTGTTGAATAAGACGTAAATATCCATCTAATTTCCATTCTCTAGGAATAAACCATACCTTCCCATTTGCAACATCTGAAGGATTGCTAAAAGATGCAATCACTACAAACCATAACGGATAAACAATTAACAAGATAAGGAAAATTGCTAAACCATAGGTAACTATATCAAATAATAATTCAGAGTTTGTTTTTCTTGATTTATGAAACCATCTCACTTTAAGCACTCCTTCCTTTAAAAAAGACCCGTTCTAGTATATCTTTTTGAGAACCAGTTAACAGATAACAAAATTATTAGATTGACTACGGTGTTAAATAACCCTATAGCTGTCGAATAACTATACTGAAAGTTCACCATACCAACTTTATAAACATAGGTCGAAATTATCTCACTTCCTGCTAAATTAAGAGGATTCTGTAATAGTAACACTTTCTCAAACCCTACACTTAATAAACTACCTGCTCTTAATATTAGCAAAATCATAGCAGTTGGCAAAAGTAATGGTAATTCTATATGCCTAATTTTTTGTAATCTAGAGGCACCATCCATAGTTGCAGCCTCATAATATGTAGGATCAATTGCAGAAAGGGCTGCTAGATAAATAATACTATCCCAACCTATATGTTGCCATACATCACTCCAAACATACACACCTGCAAAACTAGTAGGTTTTGATAAAAAATCTGGAATAGTAATTCCAACAGACTTAAATACATTCGCTAACAAACCGCTAGTAGGAGATAAAAATAAGATAATCATCCCACACATAACCATTGTAGAGATAAAATGGGGTAAGTAAGTTGTTACTTGAAATATTTTTCTAAATTTCCCAACTCTTAACTGATTACTAATGATAGCTAGTATAATAGGTAAGGGGAATCCTACTACAATACTATAAAGTGAAATTTTTAATGTATTGAACATAGTTGTCCCGAATTGGAATGATGAGAAAAATTGAGTAAAGTACTTAAATCCCACCCACTGACTAGCAAAAATACCATTGGCTGGTGAGTAGTCTTTAAATGCAATAATTAATCCCAACATGGGAATATAGGAAAATAAAATTAATAGCAATATTGAAGGAAAAAGTAATATGTATAACGGAATACTATGCTTTAATTTTATTTTATGAAGTTGAGATGCTACTTTCATTTTTTTCCTCCTATCTGATTTTCTACGATTATTTTACACCAAAAAGAATTCCCTTAATATAACTTTTTGGACTAGGTTTATCAATTTTTCAGTTTATCAGTTCTAATAACTATTACTTTTCCGACATCTTGATAAAACATATCTGTTTTGTACATGATATCGTATTTTCAAAGTGCTATAATTTTAATAGGAGACTAGTATATGAAATTAAATCACGACTTATCAAAAAAACATTCCATTCATTTTTTCTTTAAACTCCTACTTGTACTACTATTGATAAATATTTTAATCAATATTGCTATGAGTAATATAACCAGAAATTTTATTAAAAGCCAAAATATAGTACACTTACGTAGCTCAATTGAAATTTATGCTGACTCTGTTAATGAGAAATTGCATTCTGTAGAACGCTTTATGTACTCAACAATAACGCATAATGAATCTTTAGAGAAATTAAATCATGTACAAACGTTTCTTGACTACCAAGAAAATCTCAAAAAAGTTCAAACTAGCTTTGCAGAGTTTGAATATCAAAATGAAACTCATATGACATTCTTATTAGAAACCGATAGTACTGATCATTTTATAAATGTCTCCAATCTTTATATTCCATATGAAGATTATCTACTGTTAAAATCAAATCTAAAATCATTGCGTAGTGATATAAGTGACCGTAAATGGAAAAATGTAACTACTAAAAACAGCGAATACTTAGTTAAATCTGTCCATTACGAAGGAAAAATCATTTATGCCGTCATATCTTCAGAAGATATCCTAAAACCTCTCAGAAAACTTAATATTGGTAATAATGGTAAACTCTCCCTAAAAGAACCTAGCAATATACCGTCCGCTAATTACCTAATTCATGCCCAAAATGAAAAAACGCATCTACCTTTTGATATTTATGTTCTAGTCGATTATGCTGAAGCCTTTAGAAACATTACACTCTTAGAAATATTTTTGTCAGCCGTACCTATCATTATCACGATTTTATCAATCATCATTATCCTGTATATTCGTCAATGGATGATTAAACCTATAACAAGACTCACTGAACGACTATCTCAACTTGGAGAATCCATACCCCCCTCTGAATTTTTTATATCTGAAAGTATACTAGAAATTGATAAGGCAAATGATAAACTTAATAAAGTAATATTTGACATGCAAGAATTAAAAATACGGGAATACCATTCACAACTAGAACTTAAGAAGATAGAACTTAATTATCTTAAAAATCAAATTCGTCCGCATTTCTACTTAAATATGTTATCAATGATTCATAGTATGCTTCAAACAAAAAACTACAAGGAAATTGAAGAATTAACTATCCTAACTTCAAATTATCTCCGTCATTTATTTATGGCTAATCAAGATTTTTCAGAACTTAAAGATGAAGTTCAGCATATTAAAGATTATTTAGAAATACAACGGATTCGATATGGAAATAGTATCTACTTTTCACTAGACTACAATTCTGATTTACAAAATACTCTTGTTCCATCATTACTGTTACAAACGTTTATTGAAAACACAATAAAACACGGTTTTTCATTTCAAGATTTATTTACAATTTTACTATCAATAAAAAAAGTAAAAACTGAGGACTCAGATTATATTCAGATTTGTATCGAAGATAATGGTCCAGGTTTCTCTGAAGAAATTTTATCAAAACTAAATCAGAAACAGTCTCTAATAACAGAAGATGGACATCATATCGGGATAACAAACACCATCGAACGTTTAAATCTTCTCTATCCCAACGACTATACTATTACATTTGAAAATAATGAAGAAGGTGGGGCTAAAATTCTTTTACTTATTCCATACAAGATTATCGACGGAGGTTACAATGAACATTTTATTAGTTGATGACGATCGCTTTATCATTGAGGCTTTACGAGAGAAAATACATTGGGATAAACTACACATTGACATTGTTTATGTTGCCTATAGCCTCACTCAAGCTCAAAATATTATTAGAGAGCATCCTATTGATCTCATGATAAGCGATATAGAAATGCCTCAAGGTAGTGGCCTCGAACTCTTATCGTGGATTAGAAATGAAAAATATGATATAAAAACAATTTTTTTAACCAATTACGCCGACTTCAACTATGCTCAAAAAGCAATTGAATTACAAAGCTTCGAATACTATCTAAAACCCATTAACTTTGAAAAATTAGAATTTATTATTCAAAAAGCCATTAGTAAAATTGAGAATCATAACTTAAACGGAAAAAATGATGCACTTTTACAAATAGAAGATAACTTCTGGTATGATTACCTTAGAAAACCTCAAATTTCTCGCATTGATGAGCTAGAAAATATAGCAAGCAAACAAGATTTTATTCTTCAAAAACACCAGTATTTTTTTCTTGCAGTTTTAACAATCAATCTTAATGAAGAAGATTATTCTGCAGAAACTCCATCATGGACTTCTCAACTAAAAAGAGAACTTCAAAGAATTTCACAACCTTCTTATAAGCTGATAAGTCTATTCAAGATGGAAAGCCAGGTTGATCAATATGTTTGTCTCTTTAGAGTAGACTCATCCAAACGTAGTGACAAATTGGCATATGAGATTCATTCTCAAATTTCTAATAACTTTAGTAAATACTCAAACATTATATATAAGAGTTGCCATAAAATATCCGATATTTTATTTCATACCAAAGAACTCTACACTTATAATGAACAATATGTTTCTTATTGGAATACTATTACATGTGTTCCACATAGTTTTCCAACTTCCTTTAAAACAGAAACTCTTTCAATTACTTTTTTAGATAGCTTAAGTGAATACGAATTAAGAGAAAAAATTAATTCACTTACTTATAATTCTCAAATTCCTACTTTCACACTACAACAAATTTTACTAGATTGGACTCAACAAATAGGAATATATCTAGATCAAAAAGGAATTTCGGCACATAAATTGTTCCAAAATAGCACTCATGATTTCTTATTCCAACGACGCTTTCATTCAATTGAATCTTTTCAGGATTACTTTGATTATTATTGGTCACATGCTAAGAAATTTGCAACAAACATTGAAAACCAGAAAAATAGTATTCAACGTATTGTCGAATACATAGATCATCACTACTATGAGGATATAAATCGTTCTATATTAGCAGATATGGTTTATCTCAGCGCAGATCATTTAGCTAGAATTTTTAAAAAAGAAACTGGAGAAACTCTTGTTAAATATATAACGGATAAGCGCATTAATGCTGCTAAATCTCTCCTATCCCAAACAAATATCTCAATATCACAAGTATCTTGTCAAGTAGGGTATGATAATTATTCTTACTTTACTAAAATTTTTAAACAAAGGACTGGACTTTCTCCTGGAGATTACCGTAAAACTTATCAAAACAAAATGTAAGCAATCTAAATCATGGAAATGATAAGTAAAATTCAAGGTCTGTAGTAATTTTTGAAATTCTACAGTTTTTCCAAAGATAGCCCCATAAACTTATTTGAAATTGCTGATAAGGTAACTTCTTAAAAAGTCAGTTTCAGAAAAACAGCCCGTAAATATTTCTAATGACTTACTTCAGCTTCTTACCTCTTAGAAAGAGCAACAAAAATATGAACTAGCAAAGTTTGGCATCATCAGTAATCCATAACAATTTGTTTTTACATATATCGACACAAGAGGAAACATCAACAAGCCTTTACATGCTGACTATCTAAACAATAAAATGAAAAGCATCAGAAAGCGACATAAAGAGCTGGCACATGCTACACCTCATAAATTACGACATACAGGGGCAACATTAGCAAAACAGGCTGGAACATCTATTGAAGCTATTTCTGAGGCTCTAACACATAGTGACACGATTACAACAAAGACTTATGTCAATACTTCTAATGTAGTTCCTATGGCAGTTGGTGAATTTGCTTTAAAGTCTCTAAAACAATAAGGTAAAAATAAGGTGAACTTTGAGGTAAACTTTTCAAAAAAACACGAAAAAAGCACCCATAAGGTAAACTTTCGAGTGATTTGAAACATTGATAGTATCGTATTGATTAACGTTTTGAGGCAACTAACTTCGTCATGTTGCAGCTACATTTGTAAGCGACTAAAGTCGCAACAACTGTGTCAATTACACCAATTTAGTAAGAAAGTACAAAAAGAACACCCCGAAAGGTGCTCTTTGTAAGTATAGTAATTCTTTCGAATTAACGTTTACTAAATTGTGATGCTTTACGAGCTTTCTTAAGACCTGGTTTTTTCTACATCATGATATTTATGGTAAATTATCACTAAAATCAAGTAATTTTAAGAGATAAATCCTCAATTTTTACATATATAATCCTTTTAAAAATCGAGAGGTTATCAAAGGGTTATCACTTTTTTAGTTTTCGGAGCTTATGTAATTGAGAAATCGACTACTTTTTTAGTTATTAAACTAAATTTCAAGTTGGTATTTACAAAAAATTATTGATACCACTAAAGCAATATCTACACTATTTTTTTAAGTGAATATTATTAAAGATTACTGCCTTTAAATTAATTAAAAGAATATTATCTAAACTAGGTATATCTGTATTATCGAAAACCTCCAATAATATCGCTAGAATATCCCTCAAAACAAATTTTTCAGTAGACTTGTCAATCTTCTCTTCAGTTTTTAATAAACAAAGATTACGTTGTATATGGTCAATAAAGTCCATCATAAAAAAATTATTAATATCATCTAACGAATCAAAATAACCAATTTCTATAGGTGAATTATTGATAATATAAGATTCTTTATTCAATATGTACTCTAATCTAAAATCAAATTTTTTAATTTCATCAAAACAATCTGTGTTGTATTTTACAATATCTAACACGTCTTGCAATACTGAATACACACTGGAAAGTTCCACTGTATTTGCTTCAATTTCACAAGAAAGCAACTCAAATAAGGAGTTTAAGAGTTTATTAAAATTCCTTGAATCAATAATGCCTTTCATTTTATTTGTGTGCAGAAAAATCTTTTCTCTAATTTCGTATGTGTTATAAAAGAAAATTTCAGATAACGTTGAATCAGTCGGCACACTAATATTGTTATAGTCTCCCCAATTTTTATAAGCTACTATATCACTATGATTTTTAATACCAGGATATAATGCATTCCCCTTCGATTTTAGATATTTATAAATCTTTATGCCTCCATTAAGATACCCAAAAAGAATTTCCTCACCAATTATTGTTGTAGCGGTAATATAAAATGAACTGGGTATATTTTTCGAAACAACTTCTCCTGACTTTAAAGATACTTTACTAATACAATTTTCCGTATTATCATAATACTTTATATTCTCTAAATATAAAGTATCTTCTCGCATTATCAAAATTATACCTTTAGTATCGTCAACCACAAAACTAGGTCTATAATGATCTTTGTATTGTTCTAATTCTTTTTCCTTTTCTTTTATATTTCTTTCTCGTTCTTTTTCTCGTTCATTTCTTTCATCATTGTATCTATTTCTTTCATTACTAACAAATACATATACCGTGAAAGAAATAGTTAGTGCAGTCGCATAAAAAGCAAAATTTTCAACCAAAACATTGAGTACTAACTTCAAAGGTTCTGTAGGAATTGTAACTCCGTGATAAACGAAGTATCTAATCGTCTTAACTATAATAGGGAAAAAAAATATAAAAGTAATAAATAGTCCAACTCCCCGAGTGTTGGACTTAAAATAATCCTGTCTGTCTGTCATATTTCTCAAAATATTATCTCCTTTTTAAGATATGTATGTAGAACAAAAAATATTTTGTAAGATAAAACTGCTATTCAATAAGTAGTTAAATATAAGAGAGAGTTCTTATGTTTTGATATATTATATTTTAAATGTTTTCTAACCTTTTCTCCGTTCTTCAGGAATAAACACATGAATTATCTTTTCATTTGAATTGCTTTTGTTTTTTAAGTTAATATAAATTCTACGCCCTAAAATTAGTGATTCTTTTCTATACTCTTCAATTTCATAGTAAACTTCTCTATCAAAATTTCCATTATCATCTAAAAAATTTTTAACTATCTGTTCAAAATGTAACTGCCCAACAAAAGCTTTGGAATTTCTGTTTGCTTTTGGATCTTGAGGGGTTATATTTCTTTTGTTACCTTTGCTAAAAAAATTCTCTATTTTTTTCAATTTTTCTTGATTTTGAATATTTTCTTCTAAAGGAACTAAATATTCTTTAAAACAATTTGGAATAAAATGTCCCCTATCTTTACCCTCTACTTTTTTATCCTTTTGTAACTCATAATTATCAAGTGCCTTATCAAAGTAAACTTCTGAAGGATTCTTACTGAGGTAGAGTTTCCAAACTATTGGATCGTCTAAAAAGAATGGGACTGTTTTATTTTTAAATTCAGAAACTCTATTTTTAAATTTATAATATTCTCCTTCATGACTATAATTAAAGTCTAATTTATTTTGTTTTTTTTCAAAAATTTCAATCATTTCCTTTGTTTCAATCATATCTTGTAGTATTGACTTTATTTCTATTTTTAATTTTATGAAAAAATTTATTGTTCACTCTCTATCTTCTATAATCCATTCCATAACTTTATTTTATTAACTACATTATAAATTTGTTTTTCCAAATCTAGAACTAGTAAATCTTCTTTTTCTATTAACTTAGCAATTTCAATTGACTCAGATACCTTATTTCTAACATAATAATTACCTTGCTTTTTATTTTTACTGTTATTATTCAAGAATTCATCAATTTTTTCATATTGTCCTATTTGCTTATCTATCTTATATTTCTTTTTGAATATCTTTCTAGACAAATAGTTTTCAATTTCTTTACCTTTTGTTATCCAAACTATAGCCTGATTGTTATCAAACTCACGTTTTATTCTTTGTTTAGTCCTATTTATTTGTTTTTTTGAATCTGTTTTATCACTATCTATTACAATAATTGCATTGACATTAGCCCTAAATAACTGAATTAATTCAGACGAATCATTAACTTTTCCAGTTAAATGAGAAAGTAGTCTTCCCCCATAGAATAAAATTTGATAATGTATATTCTCTCTTAGAACTCCATTTGAGTATAATTCAATCCATCGATTTATATAGGATCTATCAGATGGACCTTCTACCCAGATAACAGCATTAGATTGTAATATATCACTTGCTCTAACACCTAAATTCACTAAAATATCACTATTTTCGATAAATGAAAGTGCAGAATTAGTCACTACAGTCTGATTCTCTTTTTTTATATGAGTAAGAGTTACATTAGCCTTCCCACTAAACATATTTATCGGTACAGTAGAATGAGTAGTTAAAAATATTAAAGTATCATTCTCTATTGACCATTGATAAAGAAAATCAAATAAATTCCTCTGAATTGCTGGGTGTAAATTGTTCTCTAACTCTTCAAAAATAAATATAAAGTCACTTACCGATTGTTCAAGATTGTAACCTGAAATTCCCCTAGTCTCTAAAAATAGTTTTATCAAAACCAACAAAACCGTCTTTAAACCACTACCAGAACTAGAAATTGGAATTTTACCATTTTCATTCACCAATAAAATTTCCCATTTAGGATCATCATAGTCATTAGTTCCAATTTCTTGGCACATAATTCTCTTAAAATGATTCTCAGGCTTCATAATGCGATTTAAAGCATTTAAGATATCATTTTCAACAACATCATTTGGTAAATTAAGAACATTCAAATATTGTCTCAGTAAATTGGTTGCTCCCGTCCCATCTTCCAAAACATCTATATTTCTACTTTGTATTTCAGGCAATAAATTTCTGTCAGCAGATAATTTAACTACTTTTAATCTTCTAAAATTATAAGACAAAAATCTATCTGCTAAATCTATGAATTTTTCTATCCTCTTATTTCTATTTAATTCCTCTGGCATTATATCTGAAATAGAAAATAATGCTATTTGTTCTTTACCTAGCATCCTGCGAGGTTGGAACTCATATGATATAGATTTCCCAATGTAATTCTTTCCAAATTTCCAATGGTTACCATCTATTGACCCCCCATAAGAATTTTCATGGAAATGACTTCTTATACTATCTTCATCTAGGGAAAATCCAAAATTAATTCTAGTCTCTTCTGTGATTCCTTCAAATATAGCATCTCCTGACATCAATATTTCTATTGACTGTAACAACGTTGATTTACCTATATTATTTTGTCCTACCAATATATTTAAATTTTTTATTCTATCAAAGCCAACATAAGAATTTCCAATGTGCTTAAAATTTTTTATTTTTAATGATTTAATACGATTCATTAATACCTCGTTCTATAATTAAATTTAAAACTAAAATACATTGATTATTGTGTAAACTTTAAATATAACCACTTTCTAAACATTAGTCAGTAAACTAATACTATAAACTCAACTATATAATTTTAATAGTTTCTTACTATTAACTGTATCCTTTATCATAAAAATACTATCTAGCCCTCTCTCCATAATGCCCCATCAGGAAATAGCAACGCATCAGAAAAATAACTATAAACTCTAATTTCCTTAGGTTTACTATACGTAGAGCCAAATCTAAGCTGCATAAAATACCTTGGTAATTGTTCAAACGGAATTTCATCGTACTGCTTTGTCAAAATATCTTGCTTTAAATCATTGTTCTTCACCTTTTCAAATAGAGTTTTAATTGTTTGTCCTTTTGAAGGAAGAATATCTAGTCTCTGAGTAACTTCATTATATATAACTTCGCCCCAAGCTAAAACAAGATTTGCTTTTCTATCTTCATATGTTTTTCCTGTCCTTGTTAGCATATAATCTAATGCTGCTAAACATCCCGGGTAAGGATCCCCTCTAAATTGAGCATTAACTTTATATATTATTGTTTCTGTCCGTTCAGACCAAATAGTATTATCAAAGTACATCCCTTCTGACTGTATTGGAACTCCTTCTTTAACTCTGGATATATAGTCAATTACAGCACTAGATGGAACCGTTATAGTAGATGATATCGGAGATAAAGGAGTTCTTAAAGATTTCCTAGTATGTATTTTATTATGATACTCCTTTTGCATGAATAGTTTTCTATTACTTACATGATTTTGAGAAATTAAAGTTCCCTTCTTCTTATTTTGAAAAAATTGAATAATCTCATTTACACATTGAAACATTTCATCCATCTCATTATCAATAACAGGAACATCTGAATTTGTTCTTAATCCTTTATTAGCATTATTTATATCGGGTGAAGTCGGATTAGTACTATAATAACTAGGATAGTAATATAATAAAGCTGGTGCCTCTGGAAAAATATTAGATAATTTTTCTAACGCAAAGAATATTAGAGGATTAATTTCATCCCAATTTGAAGATGAATGCTTCTTTCTATAAACTAATGTAGCCTCTGGGTATATATAAATGGTAGGCACTCTATTCTCAACTGCTGCAGCAAGCCTTGCAAATCGTTGAAAAACATTATGTCCTGTACCAGCTTCCCTAGATATTTCTATCGATAAAATCGGTTCCCCGTTCAAATCAATAATTAAATCTGGAGAATCAAGATATTGAATATTTTTTATATGAGTTGGTAGCTTATGAAAAGATTTTGGTTTGCTCGCATCACTTTCTGGTAAATCCTTAAAAGATACATTCTCATGTCTAAGTAAAGTATTATTATATATAAATTTAGAAAAACCGTCTGTACTTCCCCATAAAACAAATTTATCCATTTTTTTCTCCTAAAATTTTTATTATTCCCTTAGCAATATTATAAGCTAACAATGGTGGTACAGCATTACCAGTTTGAACTCTTCCTTGAACAACTCCTCCCACAAAAACAAAGTCATCTGGGAAGCTTTGAATTCTGGCTCTTTCTCTTACCGATAACCCTCTATTTTGATCGGGGTGACCAAATTGAAACTGTGGTCTAATTCCACCGGCTAATTGTGTTGGACTTTGGATATCCCAAGACAATCTAATTCTTTGTTTATACTTTTCATACATAGGTTTACCAGGTATTGTTCTCTTTATTCTATCAATTGTACTCTCAGGATGTTTAGGGGACTTATGATTTTTCAGAGAATTATTAGCCACATTAGCTCTCATTTGTCTTTGATATTTATTTTGAGCTGGTTTCTCATAACATGTAATCTCCTCATCATTCCCTAATTTAGGCAAGTCACTTATGGCATCACGAATAGTTCTATGAGGATTTTCTAATGTTCCAAACAAAGGTTCTGGAAATTGAAATTCATTCTCTATATCATTCCTTATTCCAACAAAAATTAATCTTTTTCTAATTTGTGGAACACCATAATCAGCTGCATTAAGTAATTCTCTTTTTACCTTGTATCCTAAATTACCCGAAGAAGCTAGTGCTTCAGCTATAGCAATTTCAAATTCTCCATTTCCTAACGATCTCATTCCTGATACATTCTCAATTATTACAACTTTGGGATTATACAAATTTATAAATCTGATAACTTCTAGAAATAGGAAATTTCTCTCATCCTCTACATTCCTTTTTAAATTAGCTAACGAAAATCCTTGGCAAGGAACTCCTGCAGCAACTATATCAACGTTAAGATTATCTATTGCTTCACCGTATAACTCATTCGTAATTTTTCTTACATCTCCTAAGATAGTGGAGGTATAGGGATTATTTAACTCGTATGTTTTTAAAGCTTCAGTAAAAATATCAACACCTAAAATAGGTGTAATCAGCCCTGTATCAGTCAACCCTTTTGATAAGCCTCCTGCACCACAACAAATATCAACTAAAGTATATTTCTCTTGTGCTTCTCTATTACTTTTTTTATTTAATTTAGGATCTTTATCCCAGTAATAACTACTCTTTTCAGTAAAACTTTTAACTTTTTCTTTGGAAATCATTTATACCCCCCATACATCATCTACTAATTTTTTATAGTTATCTTTAATCTTTATCTTTTCTTCTTTTGGTATTCCAATAAATGTCCTTAATTCTAGGACGTTCAAATCCAAATCCAATTTAATTTTAAAAGATTTTTCATACTCATTCAAATTCTTCTTTAAAAAATCTAATTTTTCAAAATCTTTTGGATAGTATCTATCCTTATTTTCAAAAATCCATAAATCTTTATCCCGCAACGCAATTATATCTAAGTTTAATTTTGGAAAATTCCCATGTTCAGGTGACAATAACACACCAGTTCCTGACTGAGGATAATCAAATGCTTTAATCACAAATCCGTTGCTAACAAGATCTTGAATAATTTTTTTCGTTACAAATTCTTCTTTCATACAATTACCTATTCTTAAAATAATTTAGTACAGTATCATTCTATCACTATTCTCAATAAATTACGATTAATAAACAATGTCTATACGTTGTTACTTCTAACAAAAAATCTTTGTGCATATTCTCATTGTAAATTAAACTATAAATAAGACTTATATAACTCTCCAACTCTTAAAAAATGGGTTTGGGATTCCCCAAAATTCAAATCATCCCAAAAAGTACATACACTTTGTGTATACAAATTTTGGGATGATTTTGGGAGTGTGTGTATACAGACTCTGAGCTCGCAAAGTCATATTATGATAAATCTTTCCTTCTCGATAAAATAATCCCAAAAATCAATTTGACTGTCATTTGTGTGTACAAATTTTTTAAGAAGATATATAAAAACGCTGCAAAAAATTTTTTTACAGCGTTTCCTTATTTTAAAATCCTCATATGACTTTCTTTTTTATGGTTAGCATCGTAGTATTCCAGCATCGCATGATACAAACGAG
>ERZ1674239.176-NODE-176-length-16263-cov-2.703541_pt1 | contig 16263 bp, 13 predicted proteins | sample MGYA00581208_ERZ1674239 | MGnify/ENA primary metagenome ERZ1674239 (study PRJEB41354, sample SAMEA4873308) | human saliva metagenome | biome: human-associated habitat [ENVO:00009003]; feature: mouth environment [ENVO:08000002]; material: saliva material... | reverse complement strand
CCATTAAGTTCAACAGCATTCATCTCTTTTACAAGATCCAAGATCTGTTGTTGGTTTTTAGTTAATTCCATTTTCTACGATAAGAATAATAAATAAAAGGAATTTCGGATAAGAGAAAGCTTATCCAGCTTTTTTTGCAATTTGGTCAATCACACAAGCAACTGACTGTAAAGGGTAATTGAATAGGTATGCCAATTTTGAAAGCAACTCTTCTCTTGATGGGATATTCGCAAGTTCAGTAACATATTCTGAATTATGCCACTTCTTGTCATACCACCCTCCAAGGAACTTGATAGAAGCCTTAAGCTCCTTGTTCGCTGCAAATTCTTTTGCATACTTATTAACAACCTTCATTGGACCGTATTCATCCCCATTTGCATAGAGAACAACTACTGCCCCCTCAAGATCACTTTCGGCTACATCTTCGTAACCAGCTTCCTTGAGCGCTAGCAAGAACAGTTTTTTTCTGATGACATTGAATTTACCATCAGCTTCAAGAACTCCTTTTCTCATCTGAGTAGCTCCCACTACTGGGATTCCAGACTGCTGAAGAACTACTACATTCTTTGCAGATTGTAAGTCTTGAACATACTGTTTTACGAGCTCTACTTTTTTCTCTTTTGAGATTGTCATGAGTAGTGTAAAACCTGGAAATAAAAAATAACTCATTGCCAGAGTTATCTCATGTCTTGAAAGAAAAGATAAAATCTGATCCCTCAAATAGTAAGAATAACCTCGGTAGGAACAGTTTATATCCCAAAGGGACGACCTACGGTCTACGGCAAAGATAGTGGGAGTATATAGTTTTAGGAAAAGAAATCAAGAGAAAAATACTCTAAGTAGAGTATAAAAATCAAAAAAGACCAGTATCAAAACTGATCTTCTTATATATATATTCTCAAAAATCAAAATCCTAGATCTTCTTGCCAAAGTTAGCTCCAAACCCTTTGATTGCATCAAGGATTTCTATAGGCATCATCCAGATTGTCGTGTTAGACTGATCAGAACTAATATCATTGATCGATTGTAGAGTCCTCAAGTGAAGCGCACCTGGAGCCTCTGCAAGCATCCTTGCCGCCTGTCTAAGATTCTCTGCACTAGCTAGTTCTCCTTCTGAAGTAATAATCTTCGCCCTCTTTTCTCTCTCAGCTTCTGCCTGCTTTCCAATTGTTCTTTTGAGATCATCTGGCAAATTAATATCTTTGAGCTCTACAGAAAGCACATCTACTCCCCAAGCATCAGATTTTTCATCTACTATTTCCTTAATTTTAGAAGCTGCCTCCTCTCTTTTGGCAAGTAATTCATCAAGTTCAAACTGACCAACAATGTTTCTCATCGTTGTAAGCGCAAATTGAGTCATTGCATAGTCTAAATTTCTTACATTAAGAACTGCTCTATCTACCTGATCTTCTTTGATTCTATAATAAATCACAGCATTAATGGTACACGAGATATTATCCTTGGTCATTGCCTCTTGAGAAGGGACATCTACTGCCTTTTCTCTAACGTCTACGTTCATTGTCGTTTGAATAAAAGGAATAATCAGGTTTAAACCTGGTTTTAAAGTTCCTGTAAATCTTCCAAGAGTAAGCACCACTTTCCTCTCATACTGATTTACTACTCTTACCATTGTAAGAAAAAGCACTACAATGATAAATACCACAATCCATCCCATATTTTATATTTTAAAAAAATAAAAACAATACTTACTCTTTTAATGATGTTTTTACGGAGATAAAATCTCCCTTTTTATGCTTGCTATTAGCGATAAGTTTTTCTGGTTCAGCAAAAGATTCTTGATCTGCAAAGACTTCAATTTTTCTTTCTTCATCAAGCTCTTCTCCATCAGAAACATTAATCTCATTGAGTTGACCAAGAAAATCAACAATACTCTGAAGTCATTTTTGAAATTTTTCCTGTTCATCAACGGTTAAATTTAGTTTGGAAAGTTTTGCAAGGTGTGTCAATTCTTTATCAGTAAGTTTCATTTCATTTGATAAAAGTAAATCCTGGTTTCAAATTATAGATTACTCAGTAAAAAGCAAGTAAAAAAACAATTTCTAAGCAAAAATTATTGGAAATAATATAAGTTTCATTTATTTTCTAAATAAACATACCGTAATCAATTTTTATACTTATTTTATATCTACAAAAGTAGAAATCTTATATAGTTTCTGAACTGATCTTTTTTTATTAAGCTTCTGACTAAAAATCCAATTAAAGTCTATTTTTTCTTTCTTCTAAAAATCTCTTGCATTTTTTTAAAAAAAGAGTATAATCCTCATACCATAACCATAGGTTATGGTATATTTATATTTTAAAGACTACATCAATGACAGAAAGAACAAATTGTTCATGTAACTACGGGAATAACTGCTCTTGCGGATCTAGCTGCACATGTACACACTGTGAAACAGAAAATTCTCAAACTTGCTCTTGCAATAAGTAGCAGTAACTATAGACTCTCTTTAAACTCTTAAAGAGAGTCTTTTAGTATCTTTATGTAAAAAATGCTCCACAGCGATCCAACGACTCATCATACACTCGTTCTTAACCTTAAAAAAATCCAAGGAATGATCAGAAAAATAGATACGCTCATCAAAGAAAGTACTTATTGTTGAGATATCGTCCAGCAAATTAACGCAACTATTGGACTTTTAAAAAAAATGAATACTACTCTACTTAAGTCCCATCTGATGACCTGTTGAAAAGATAAACTATCCTCTCCAGAAAAGGCAGAGTCTTTTGTTCAGGAATTTTTAAGATTGACTGATTTAAATAAAAAGTAATAAAAAAAAACTTAATCCTGAAAATAGAATCAGATCTCTCTGTTATTTTCTTTAAATAAAAAGCTCAATAAGTAATACTTATTGAGTTTTTGTCTCGCATTTCAGCTTTTCTAAACAATATATTGAGGGGATAATTCCCCTCAATCTACAAAAGTAGAAATCTTATATAGTTTCTAAACTTTCAAGAAGAAGCCGAGGAAAGGAAAAACTCTCCCTACAAGACTTCTAACTTTTTCAGTATCTCCTCATATTTTCAGAAGTCCTCCGGATATTGCTTCTGCAAAAAGGCTTTTAAGAGTTCTTTCCATCAGCCAAAAGTTTGTAAGGCGTCGCCATCAGGTTTTTCTAGCTGAGAAAGCAAATCATCCACCTTTTCGGAAGTTTTTTTGAGTCTAAAGTCAAAAAGCTGAGTCCTCAATTCAGGAGCAAGTGCTTCATCAATTTTTTCATAGTCCAAATGCTTGACCTTGAGGGTAAGGACAGTTTTTTTTGGATCTAAAGAAGGGAAATCACAATGAAGCAACGAAAAAGAGGAAGAAGTCAGATTTTTTTCGGTTTGGGACTGGATCTGGAGGTAGAGAGATTGAAGATCAGAGGCTTGGAGGGTAGAAGTAAGTTCGCTCTCCAGATAATTGATAATTTGGGTTCAGAAAAACGAAAACTTCCCCTGCGAATAGCTAAAAAACCCCTTAATCTGATTGGATTCTAGAGAAGAGGTCGCCCAAGCACTCCCTGCACAGAGATAATTTTTGTAGCTAAAAGGAGCGTGCAAATGCCCTGAAATCAACTTCAAATCCGGAAGATTTAACAGTTGTTCGGATAGTGCAATATCTTTGAAGGCAAAGGCAGAGCGATAACCAGGAAATTTCTCTTTGTTGAGATAGTAATGATGAATGATGGTCAGTTTTTTTTCCTGTTGGAGAAAGCCATTGACGAGCTGATTGAGTTTCCCAGAGAACTGTTCGTTTTTGTCTTTGGATTTTAAGAGTTCTTCGGTGAGGAGCGTCTTTCAGAGAGGGAAAGCTGAATATTCCTCTTCGTGCAGATCCAAACAGAACGGGAGAAACAAAATTTTCTCGCCCTCAAGCTCGGTAATCCAAGGTTTCGTGATGAAATGGAGTTTTCCTGAGTTTTGCTGGTGCTGAAGGAGATCAAACACCTGTTTCCCCTCCTCATACACAAAAGAACTTCCGAGCCGATCGTGATTTCCTGCGAGAATGTAGAGATTTTTACCCTGCGAATAGAATTCTAGGAAAAGCTCAAAGAGTGCGAGCAAAGCTCCTCTATCATAGCTGAAATGATAAACGAAATCCCCAAGAAAAATCAGATTTTTTTCTTCTGGCTGTGAGGCGACAAAGGCTTTAATCTGCTCAAGTAATTCCGTCTTAATTTTTGAAGTAATGTGAATATCTCAAATAAGGAGCATTTTGACTAGAAGGAAGAAAAGGTAAAAATCTAAATGGTTTTCAACGATTCTTGTTGTAAAGAATTGGGGGCTTTTTGCAAATTGAAAGGGAGCAGAGATTATTTTGAAAGATTACGACTACTTCATACAGAAAAGTTTAGAAGCAGAACTAGAAGGATAGGAAAATCAGTTTTTTAAACATATAAGTTCCCCAAAAAATCTGACTTTTTAATCAGAAATACTTGACTTATTTATTATTTTTATATATAATACATCTGGTTTTATTTTATTAGTACTTAAAATCATGGGAATAAATCATAAATTAACAACTTTAGGTATAGCTGCTGGACTGTCACTTTCTTCTGGATCAGCCACTCCTATTGCTACCCAACAACAAAAAGACAAGAAAAAGTTGCTTGAAGCAATTGCAGACGATCCAGCTAGAGATAATTCAAAAATAATTACTTTTTCTGAGGCAAAAAATCCCCAGCTCACTGAAGCTGAAGCGAAACAACTCATAGAAGAGGAACTCGTTAGAAATGAGCAATTCAGAGATGAAGTAGAGAATTTACAAAAAAAATACGGGAAAGCATCAATTTCCAAGGAATTACTAGATTTAATTATTACAATTAGTAGAAATCCAGAACACTTCGGAAGTTTTGATGACGAGGGAAACTATAATTCTGATGAAGAGAAAGTTATGCAAGCCTTAAAATATGGATGAATATCAGAAGAAGAATCACAAAAATATAAATTAGGAATGACTGCCCTTCTATGATCAATCTGCTTGATCATATGAGGAATTATGATCAGAAATAAACAAAAAGAACGTAGTGAGAAAAAAAAGAATATCAAAAATCAGAAATAATTTTTCGAATTTTACTATTCTTCATATTTTTACTCATAATGAAGAACAATATTCATAAAATATAAAGAATTTGAATTGAAAAAATTCAACTTTTTTTCAAGTTCTTTTACCTTTAGGGTAAAAATTCTTTATAAATAAATTGCAATAATTGATGAATTAAGAGTCTTTAGTTGAGATAACTGAGGACTTTTTTAATTTCTCTTGATTTTTTACAACAAATCTTTATAAGTTATCTGCTAGCTTTTTCATTTGAGGTGGAGATTTTCCCACCTCTCTAAAGGTAGGGATTGAGATAATTCCTGCCTTTTTTGTTTCTCTTAACTAAAAAAAGAGGAAACTTTATTATCGAAAAAATCGTAAAAGAGATTTCTCTCCTTTAGAAAAAAACCCCTCGTAATGAAGGATTTTCTAAGTATTATTTATCCATTACCAAGGCAAGCGTTCATGGAAGGGCGTGCTTGAGCTCTACGAAAGAGCCACAAATCTTTTTGATCTTGATCGGGAGTTGCACGATAGTTGTTCCGCTGAGAATAGGGATTGTCCCCTCATTTTCATTCAGGATTTTTACTTTTTCTAAAGGAAGGAGGGTATTTTCTGGGACCTTGATCGGAAAGATTACCTTTGCAACATCTCCTAGGAGAGGAACTTCTTTTTCAAGGAGAATGGTTGCCTTGAAGAGATTAGTCCCGTCTGCAACGGTACTCATCGCATCAATCAATCAGGTCATCATCTGATCCTGATATACGATCTGGACTGGCAAGCTTTCTTGGATGTATTGATATTCCTCTGCTGTCATATAGACCTCGATCTGTTGTTTCTTGGTTCCTGAAACCTTGAAGGCTGGAGTTCCAACTCAAAGCTCCTGCCCCTCACTGATCAAAATACTTCCTATCACTCCAGAAACAGGAGATCTGAGGGTCAGTTTATTATACTGAATCAATGCTGACTCATAAGCGATTTTCGCATCAGTAATTGCATTTCCTAGCAAATCGAGCTGAGTATCTTTGGTAGCAAGCAAAGTTTCGTAGTTTACCTTTGCATTTTTGAGTGCCGTTTCTGCAGTAAAGAGGGAATTTTGAGTCGTATTAAGGGTATTTTCGTAGTTTAGCCCAGCTTTTTCCTTTTCCATCGTAGAAGAGCCGTTTAACTGTGCCTCCACCTGATTAGAATAAGCAATAAAAGCTGATCTTGCCTGCTGGGTAGAAGGTCAGACTTGATACGTTTGGAACAGTTGGAGCTGTTTATTGATCTCCTCCGCTCCCAAGGAACCTTCTGAACTGATACTATTTTTCATCACTTCTTGCATGAGTTTTGCGAAAGCGATCGTTGTGACATATCAGCGATCAAGGCTTTGCGTAGCCGTCGTAAGGAGCTCTGCACTATTTGGGATATCTGCGAGTGCATTGATCTGATCTCTCAGGTTATATAGCTCTCTCAACGCTTTCGTCGCTTCGATTTTCTGTTTGAGATCTTTTGCTCCTACATAGGTATCTTTTCCTTCGAACCTATCTTCGTAATAGTCGGTTACACCGAGCAAAGCATCTCCCGCATCAACGACCGTATTCATAAAATTCACAAGTGCAATCTTCTGAGAAAGAAAATTCTTCTTCAAAGCTTCAAACTGACTCTCTGCTCCTGAAAGTCCAAGTCCTGCTTGTTTTACTGCGGTCTCTGAAGTTTTTTGTGCAAATTGAAAGGCTTGCTGAGCTTGCTTGTAGGCATTTTCTGCCTGCTGAATCTGCTGATTGAGTGTCGTTTCTGTCTGTGTCTTGGTTAGAATTGCTCTATCAAGTCCGTTTTTTGCTCTTTCTGCCTGTAATTTATAGCTTGCTATCGTATCTGAAAGCTGGACAATCGGCTGTCCTCCCTTAACGGTATCGCCCTCTTTTACAAGGATGCGAGCAACTTTCCCATTCGCCTGAGAAGTTACCTGAATATCCTGAGAAGATACAATAGTCCCCGGCTTTTCCAAGGTTAACTGACGAGAAAATTCGGCTAAAGTTTTTACCTTCGGAGTCAAGGAAATTCCTTTTTGAGTTTCCTGTGAAAGTTGCTTCCCTGAGAAATAAAAAAGAATAAACCCCCCCCCCTCATCGAAGGAATCAGAGTTTGAGGTTTTTTTGATCAATTTGCATCTTCTCTGTATGAATAAAGTTAATTTTTTTTTGCCATTTTTGTTTTTTGAATTTTAATTTCTAGACGCTGAATTTCTGATTTAAGCGTTTCCAACTCGCCCTCTTTTTCACTAATTTTAACAGGATCAGCAAGAGGATTGAGAGACAAGGCCATGAGGTTCGTCCTCAAATACTCCAAACTTTCTGTTTTTGATTTCAAATCTCTCTCCAGTTGAACTAAGATATCGTCCTCTTTAGTGATAAAAAAAGCCTTAATCCCTATTTTCATATCTAAGATATTAAAAGACTCAAAACCTGAAGGAAGAATTTCATTCGCTGTACAATAAGTAATCTTCTCTATTTTAAAAAGCTGTTTTAAAGAACTTTCGTAAGATGCCAATAAATGCAAAATATCTGAATTTGCTTGAATAACAAGCTCGATCGGAAGATGTTTTTTTATATGAAGATCTGCTTTTTTAGCCACAATACCTTTAAAAATATCAAAAAGCAAATGAATTTTATAGTCCTTTGTCCCTTCGATTTTGGCATTTAGGAGATCCGAAAAATTCTTCCCTTCTACATTTCTTTCAACTAGAAGCATAAATTCCGGTATAAGAGGCTTAAAAAAACAAAGGGCCCTATAGAAAACTTGTCCTGCAACCACCCAAGCTTCAGGAAATTTTTCCTCTTTGATCAGTGCAAGATACCAAGAAAACTGTTCTCTAGTAAAACGTTGAACCGTTTCAATTTTCTGAACAAAAGATAAAGTATTTGGAACTTCATCAGCAAAACTTTGCTCTAACTCATTCCACTGGGAATATATCCAGAATTCCTTTCCTCAAATCTGCAATTGTTCTGGAATTTTTTGATCAAAAATTCCTTGTTCATAGAGAATTTTAAAGAGATTCCAAAGATGTTTGAGGTAATCAAAATTCTCATCTAGGAAACGTTCCTCACACTTTTGATTTCTAGCTAACAGTAATCTGATCGTTTCCCAGCCATAAACTTCTTTGAGCTTAAGAACTTTTTCTGGAAGTGGATGGTTTTTGAAGAACCCTTCTTTAGCTTCTAAAAAAGAAAAATTCTGAGCTTTCCCTGTAATAAAAATTAGCAATACTAAGTCCTTTAAAAATTGGATTCAGAATTCAGAATTATGCAGAACAAAATGATTTTTATCCTCAGAAAGAAGGGTAAGTATCTGTAAAAAATTATCACCACATGCAAGAGTCCAAAGCTGGTCTTTTCACCATAGTTGCTCTGGAAGAAAAGTAATCATATTTTCCTTAACCTCTATCCAAGAAAGTCTTTCTAACTCTCAAAGTAAATTATCCCAAAGCTTCTCTATACTAACCTCTACTTTAAAAGACTTTTGAGTAACTAAAAGCTCTTCTAGAGAAAAAGAGCTTTGCTCTGCAAGACTTTCCCGTTCCTCCTTCGGCATAAGGAAAAGCAAATCTATTAATTCATCTCTAGTAAAATTCAAAGAAATATTCCCTTTTTTAAGCTGATCTAAAAGAAAAACCGAAAAAGGTGAAGGAAGTTTATCTTGATAGTCTGAAAGCGAAAAAAGTCTTAAATACTGAAAGGTATCTGACAAAAAACTTATTTTCTGTGCATAAAAATTATTGCTCTCCACAAGGATTCTAAAGGTATCTTCTTCTGTAAAAAAGGATTGAAACTGGGGAAACGTCTCTAACAACCAACTTAAGAAATCTGTCTTTCGTTCAGAAAAATCTAAAACTATGGTAGAAATAACTTTTCTGATCAAGCGTTGACCTGTTTCTTTGGAATAAGGAATCTGCTTTATTATTTCCTGTTGATTGGCTAAATTTCAAATTGTAGCAAGCGTCTCTACAATATTTTCAGTAAATTCAAAAACTGATTTCCCAGTGAAATTAGCGACCTTTTCACTAAAGTGTCCCTGATCATCAATATAAGATTCATCAGTTGGAAGTTGATACTCCTTCACTCTTTCCAAAGCTTGAGAAGAAAAAAGAGGATTTAATCTCTGAATTCCATTATCTTTTATGGTATCAATATTTTTCTCCCCAAAAATAGGAATTGACTTATTGATCACTGGGATAATAATTTTTTTCCCAATATGTTTTTTATATCTTTTATCATTTTCATGAACGACAACTCCTACATCGGAAAAAAGCAAAAGAGGATCCTCTACAACTAAAGGGAAAACATCATTTTTCGTTTCTACAAAACATTTAATCTCAAGTTGTATAGCCTTTTCCTCTTTTCGCTCAATATCATCTGGATAGACAATTGTCTGCGTAGAAACATCTCGTCGAACAAGTTCTTGAGTCTGTTTCCAAAGATTTTTTTCTTTAAATAAGGTAAGTAAAGTCTGAAACTTTGGATCAGTCAATTTACTATCAGAAATCGTCAATTTTTCCTGAAAAAAAATTTGTTGTAAGAGTGGAAGCCCTTTTTTGAACAATTTTTGCTCATGAGTCGCTAATCTTTGCATTTTAGCTGGTAGAGGAAGATACTGTTTCCCAGCGAGAATTTTAGTATATCCTCTACTATATCCTCCTGTAATAATGAGAGGCTCTCTGATGGGGAATTCCTTTTTCGAATGCCAAGATTGATCAAGATACTGTGAAAAATAATCACTCATACTCTCCCCATCTATTTTTTGATACTTTGGAAAAAAAATAGGGAAAAAGGTATCCGATTTTTTTTCTTGTTGCATTTTTACTTTTGGTTGTGGTTGATATTTTTTATTCAGTTTCATTCAAACAAACTAGCAGCATAAAAAAATAGAAAGTATTTCCTGAAAAATATTAAAGATAAGAAAATTACACACGATAAATATAAAGTTTATACATCAGATAGAGCAAAAAAGTTGCTGCTAAAATAACCAACATATCTTCTAGAGGACCAACTTTTACTTTTTCAGCTTCAGTAAGAACTAATTTATCTCCATTTTGACAAACAGCCTCAACAGAATAATACGCATAAATATCCTCCTTGGAAGTTTTATCAAAAGGATATTCAAATCTCGGAATCTCTGTCTCTCCCACAAACTTTCTATCACTTCCATCTGCAAATTCTGATCTATATACAAGATACTTTTCAACATTTTTTACCTTATCCCAAACAAGATAATATTTATTTCCAATTTTTTTAGTAGAAACCTGGATATTTTTTACAAAACATAAAGGCTGATCTAAGATTGCTGTACCATGGGGCTCATCTGTCGTTAAAAGTCCACCTGTTAGTGCCATATCCAAGGATCCTGTCCCACCAAGAATTGGAAGATCAAACTGAACCACCTCTGAAGGAACCCCCTCTGGAACATGCTCAGATGTCGTAGCAAGGATTTGGAAAAAATAGGTTTTCCCATAGGAGAATCCTGAAAGACTTGCTTTAGGTTCTGTCGTAAAAACAACTCATGCAAGGTTATCCCTTGTTAATCCATATTTCACTGCATAGTCTTTTGATTCTCCTCAAAGCGTAGCCCACTCAAGATCAATCGTAGAGGCTGTTTTGGGATTCAATGAAAGCCTAACTTCTCAAATTTTAAGGGCATCTTTTACAGAAAAGCTCAGAATATTTTCATAAGATTTACGCTGAGTTGAAGCAGTAAGCTCTACCCCAAGAACATTTTCTCCTGCTACATTAAGCATAATCTCCTTCGTAAAAAGTCAGTCTTTCTCTTTATCCAAAGGATACTCTTGTCCTCCAGAAAAAAGAAGTTTTGCTGAACTTACACGATCATCTGTAAAAATTTCAAATTTAACTTTATCTCCTAACTTTAAATTATTATTTGGAGTCATAGCAATAGATTTGAAAAGAGCATCAGAGAGAGCTTCATATACAAAAGTTCTCTTCTCTGATAAACCAACAATCTGATTAGTGATAGAAACAGACTTTAATTCTAAAACATTGGTTCATACCTTCGTAATCGGAATCGTTTCATTGAAAAGACCGTTTGCGTCTGTCATTCCTTCTTTTACCATAAGTCCATTAAGATAAACCTGCATACGAGAATTAACTAATTCTGGAGCATTCGCCATAACATTAATAACTGAATCTGTTTCTTTCCCATTTTGAAGAGGAGAAAGAAGTTCTATTTTTTTGTAATTAATAGCTCCATCAGTACGAATGGTCAAAACCGTCTCTCCAGTACTATTTTCATTAAAAAGATCCTCAACTTTTAAGGTAAAAGTTCCTGATTTTTTAAGGGACAGTCCTTTAGAATATACCTTTCTCCCCTGATTAGTAAGAGCCATACTTCCTAACCCATCATCTGGAAGAGTAGCATCATAGGCTGATAATAAACTTCCATTTTCCTCCAGGCTCATCCAAAATTTTCCATCATAATTTTTCATAACTTGTCCATTTTTGATCGCAGTAATCGTAATATCTAAGAACTGGTTTACATCTGCACTTGATGGAGAAACCTCTACCTGAAAACTATCTGGAGAATTTGCAGCAAGGGTTGACACACCTCCAAATAATAAAGAAAGCAGAGAAAAGGCCATAAAAATCTTTTTCATTATATCTATCAACTAAGGTAAAAGAGAATGTTCTCCTTCAGCATTTAAATTTCATATACTGAGAGGAATAGCGGTTTTTCCCAAAGATCAAAGTAAAGCCTCAGCAAGAACAACTTGATCCTTTTCTCATGAAAAGGGAAGCAGAAACAAACCTTCATCAAGCTTAAGAGAATTAACATTGTTTAATTGTATTTTCAAAGATCCTGTATTATTTTCAAGAAGTGTAAAATCGAAACCTGAACTTTGATCAATAGAAAAAACAACTTTTTTAGGATTGTATACCAACTCAAAAACCAGATTTTCTCATTTTTTTAGTTGCTCAGATCCGAAGAGTTCAAAAACCTGATCATCTGTTTTGTAGGCAACTCACCACTGTTTCTCCTCAATTTTTTGACGTTCAGCAATATCAAGGACACTTGCGGTTAATCCAGACAAATCCCTTGTCAGAAAAAACAATCCAAAAGCCAATATTGGAGCAAGCAACAAGATAAAAAGATTTTTAATCAGAGAAGACCTTTGCATGATATAGAAAAAAATTAATACAGCTCTCGCTTCTGGAGAGAAGTGTATAGAAAGTTTAGCAAAAGTCAAATAAAAATTATTATTTAAAGCAAAATAAAGTTAAATTTTAATAGGAATTTGTGCTTGAATTTCTTTTTTATCCTCATTATCTTTTACCTTAAATCTGATAAGTTTTTTAGAAAGCAGATAAATACTCAATACAAATAACGCTAATCACAAGACAATAAAACTTAATTGCATACCGAGATAAGCAGTAAGCATTCCAAATCCAAGAGATCAGATAATTTCTCAAGCTCTACTTACAAATTCTTGCAACCCAGACATCAAACCTTTATCTTTTGGCTTAGCATAGCCGATAATCAGAGCCGCTGTCACTGGAGCAAGCAAAGCAATCATCAAAGAGATTCAAAAGCTCAAGATAACAATCGCCAAGAAACCATCATAACATCCAAGTAAAATATAGAGTAAAGAACTTACCAAAACAAGAAGCGTAATCAGAATTTTTTTACTATATTTGTCACCAAATCCTCATATCAAAATATTAATCAAATACGGTAACCTCATCACAGCAAAAAGAATCGCAATTTGTGGTAATGAAAGATTATTCTCTATTGCTATAATTGGAATAAAAAGAAATCAGACATAATTCATAAAACTTACAAGTCCCTGAGCCATCAATGCAACATACATTGGTCGTCCATAGGATTTTAAGGCAACAAACATCCTCTTTCGTGGTTCAAATGAGGTAATTTCTCTATAAAAATTTGCGATAACTCCTTTTTTTCACATCAGCTTTTTGATATTATGCATATCTTCATCGATTTCGTACTCCAAATTTCATGCATCTCGTTTTTTTCGCGATTTGGAGAATTTTTTCTTGATAAAATCCTGAATTTTTCCATCTTGCATCAAGGAAAGCAAAGCAAAAATCACTACAAAAAGATACATATAAGGCAATTCAATGTAGGAAACAAGAAAAGCACTCAGCAAAGCACCGATAACATAGGCCATATTGATACTAGAGAAATAAACCCCGAATACCTTACTACGGTTATGCTGATGAGATTTTTTTCCATAAAGGGTACGATAGGTCGTAAACATCGTAGAACTTGCCATTCCATTAAGTATAACAGCGAGAATAAGAAGTCCTGGAGCCGACTCCATCCCTGCAAGAAAATAAAACAAGCCCGAAATTGCATAGATAAGTTTACCCAAAAGTAAGAGATGTCTTGTATTTCCTTGATCATTCATTACTCCCACAGGAATTACGATAATTAGCTTGGTAAGAGCAAGTAAAGTTCCTATGAGGGTAAGTCATAACCCAGATCCCAAAATAGATTTTACATAAATAGAAAAAAAAGTATCGCCCCCTAATCACCAACCAATCATAAAGAGAAAGAGCGAAATGGATATCCATCTAATATTTACTGGCAAAGTAGCAATTTTTTTAAGATTCAAAAGAGAAGTTTTTTTCTTTTTGATTATTTTTTTTTGCATTAAACTAATTGGTTTTTTATAAAAAATATCCCCTAAATATACTCAGAAAAAATAAAAAAGCAAAAAAATCTAACTTTAAAATTTTGGAATTCAAATAACTAATAAAAAATTATAAATAAAAAAGTTTTCAATTGAAAAAAAAGGAACTATCTATATAAATTTATTCTAAATATCATCTATTTTTTTAAATAACGAAAAAATATGAAAAAGCTAAACATAGCACGAGCAGGGGGAGGAACTGGAGGACATGTCTTCCCCATCAAAAGCCTCATCCAGCATCTCCAAAACAATCCAGACCACAGAGATAATATTACTCAAATGTTCCGATTTGGAACAAAAAAGAGCCTAGAACAAGAAACCTGCTCTGAACTTCAAAAAACTATCAAAAATCTGACTTTTCATCCTATTTATTCTTGAAAACGAAGGAGAGAAAAGGAAATTTGAGCTCTGATAAAAAACATCAGAGATATCTTTCTCTTTTCAATTGGATTTATTCAGTCAGTTTTTTATTTTTTGCAGTTTAAGATTGATGTAGTCTTCTGTAAGGGAGGATATGTCGCATTACCCGTCGTTTTTGCAGCAAAATTTCTAGGAAAGAAAGTTATTGTTCACGAATCTGATGTGCATCCTGGATTAGTAAATCGTATTGCTGGAAAGTTTTCATCCAAGAATTTTTCTGGCTTTCCGTGAGTGCTTCCCAAAGCTCAAGTCGTAGGACAAATTCTTTCTGAAGACTTATTACCAGCAGAAAACCTTCCTCTTTCTTCAGTTAAGAAACAGACTCAAATCCTCGTAATGTGAGGTTCTCAAGGTTCAAAAAACCTCTATGAAGCTCTTGCAAAAGTACTAAAAACAAGTCCGGAGCTTACAGAAATACATTTTACTATTATCCTTGGGAAACTCAATCAAGACCTCGCTCAGCTTTTTTCTGATTTTCCAAATGTGGAGACTTTAGCCTTTGTGAGTCAAAAAGAGATCGGTCGCCTCTATCTTCAGTCCGATATTGCGATCACGAGAGCAGGGACGACCTCGCTTGCGGAACAGGAACTCTTTGATCTAAAATTGCTGATGATTCCAATTCCACGAACCCACGACCAGTTGGACAATGCGAAACGATATGTTCAGCATAAAGGCTGAATTCTGATCCAGCAGGACGATCCAGATTTCCTGGAGCAACTCAAAAAGCATCTGCTTGCTTTGCAATTTTTCAAAAAAAGCTTATCTTCTAGGGACAGAAAAGCTGAAATCCGCAAGGCAAAGGATCAGATTTTAGAGCAAATGCTTGAGTAATACCAAGCTATCACTGTCCTTTTATATCCTCATTCTCCAAATCCAATGCATATTGTTATCGTTTGAGCGGGTGGAAGCTGAATTTCTAATATCGCTCATCTTCTCCGAGATCTTGGCTATACCAATCTCATCGCCATTGATGCTCAAGAATCGCAAATTACTCAAGCCCTTCGTGAAAGAAAAATCCCAGTTATCATTGGACATGGGAAATACCAGCCGAAAGCTGATGATATTCTCATCTATTCCGAAGCAACGAAAGAAAGCACTGAAGTCCAATCAGCTTCTCAACTCAAAAGGGAACAGCATTTTACGATGAAGATTTGGAATTATTTTGAATTTCTCGGAGAGATCACGAAATATTTTCGCACAGTCGGTTTTGCGGGAACGAATGGGAAATCAAGCTCTACCTCTTTAGCGATTGTTACAGGAAAGAAGATGATCCCTGAGCTGGGACTTGGAATCGTAGGAGCGCTAGTTCCTGATCTGAATAACAAGAGTTACTATCTAAAGGAAGATAAAAAATCTGAATTTCGTCAGCTTTTTGATTTTATTTTCACAGGAAAAAAACTCCCGTATGAACTGATAAAAAAATACTATTTTTTCTTGGAAGCCTGCGAGTACAAGAGACACTTTCTCAATCTTGACCTAGAATATCTCCTGATTACTAATATTGAACTGGATCATACGGATTACTATCGTGATTTCTCAGACTATCAGTATGCTTTCGTGCAGATGAACCAAAAAACAAAAAATCTGACTTTCGTTTTGGATTCCTTGGAGTCTCCAGAAATTTTTTCTAAAATAAAGAAAAAACCTCTCAGACATTGGGAATTAGACCATATCCGAGGGAAACCGACCGATTGCAATGCTTCACTGGTCGCTGGACTTTTTCAAGAACTCAATCCTAAACTTTCTTTGGAGCAGATTGAAAAGGAAATGAAGCCCTTCAAAGGGATTTGGAGAAGAATGGAATTTCTAACAACCCTTCCAAACTGAAAAAAACTCTTTTCAGACTATGGACATATCGCTTCTTCCATCGAGCTTGCTTATGAGACTTTGAGAAATCGCTTTCCATATCATAAACTTCTCGCTATTTTTCAGCCCCATCAAACCCATAGAGTACTGAAAGGACGAGCAGACTTTCAAAAGGCACTTGCTCCCTTTGATCAGCGTGCAATTTTCTCTATCTATACCGCAAGGGAAAAGCTTTCTGATTTCGCTGATGAACCGCTTTTTCAGGAGCAACATTTTCAATCTTTTTCTG
>ERZ1674239.174-NODE-174-length-16695-cov-10.117248_pt1 | contig 16695 bp, 17 predicted proteins | sample MGYA00581208_ERZ1674239 | MGnify/ENA primary metagenome ERZ1674239 (study PRJEB41354, sample SAMEA4873308) | human saliva metagenome | biome: human-associated habitat [ENVO:00009003]; feature: mouth environment [ENVO:08000002]; material: saliva material... | reverse complement strand
CTGATTACTCAGTAGCACCAAATGATGCTCTTGAAGCTGTGAAAACTGTCCAAAGTCAACTAGCTGGCTCATGGGCTGTTCAGAACATCAACTCAGCTGGAGATATCATCTCTGGAATTAATCTGGGGGCTAACGGTCACAACCGTATCACTGGTAAGCTGACCCACATCACTGGAGATACCTTGATTGATAAAGCGGTTATCAAGTCTGCTATGATCGACAAGCTGAAAACGGCCAATTTTGAATCTGGTTCGGTCACGACTGAGATATTAGACGCTGAAGCGGTCACGGCCGATAAAGTGAGATTTGATAATGCGTTTATTAGGAAAATGATTACAAATGAAGCTTTTATTGAGCAACTAACTTCTAAACAGATTTTTGCGACAAAAGTCGAGTCAGTCGTTTCTAGCTCAACATTCCTAGAAGCCTACCAAGGCCGAATCGGTGGATTTACTATTGGGCATTTCGACCAAGGAAGAGGTCGCTGGATTTCTGGTATCAACCAATTCTCAGTTGGTATGGGAAACGGCGAAGGTGGCAGTTATAATGGCGAAAATACTGCATTTTGGGCGAACTGGGGTTACAGTTGGAACTATCCTGGCCCTAATGCTTGGTATGTGACAACGTCAGGAAATATGTACTGTCGAAATGGAGCGGATTTCCACGGGAAGGTTGACTTTTCGGACAGATCAAGAGTGAATTTTTATAGTCAACCGTCGTTTTCAAAAGGAGCAGTGATAAATGGTAATTTGCAAGTGTCTGGTCGTATCACTTATAGTGGCGGTGAGTGGCTTTACTCACCTATATACAATAAATTAAGGAAAGATACCTCACAAGGAGGTACTTGGCTATATTTAGATAGACAAGGTAACAGTGGTAGCGACTGGATACAGATGAATAAAGAAATTTCAGATCGTCGCTATAAATCCAATATTCAAGATAGTCAAGTTTCTGGTTTGGATGCTATCAATAATTTAAAAACATACAGCTATCGCAAAGAATACGATGGAAAAATAGAAGATATCGCTTGCGGTATCATGGCACAAGATGTCCAGAAATATGCCCCTGAAGCATTTTTTGAAAACCCTGATGGTGCATACTCATATCGCACATTTGAACTTGTACCTTACTTAATCAAGGCAATCCAAGAATTAAACCAAAAAATAGAAAAAATGGAGAAAACAATAGCATGAATAACAACATGGACGCAGTAGTAAATCAGTTAACACTTGATTCGCTGACTAAAAAATTAGCAGTCAGCGAGAAAGAAGCAGCTCAGAATGAAGCTCTTTATTTGTATGCAGCAAGCGAATTACACACGATGAAAAAGGTCCTAGAATATGACTCAGCTCTAAAAGAGTTATTTGAGGAAACACAAGCTAAAATGAAAGGAACTAACTAATGAATTACGAAGTAGCAATCAAGCCTTATTTGAAAGGTACAGAAAATGTAACAGTAGTCGCAATCAAGATGGAAAACAACGGACGCTATAGCTATGAGCAATGTGAGTTGCCAGGCGATCATACACAGGACAATGAAGCGACCTTAGTTCAAGCAGTGCTGGATCATATCCGCACAGAGCTTGACCCAACAAGCGCCATCGTGCAAGCACAAGCCAAGCTTCAAGAAGCAGAACAGGAATTGGCTGAGACAAAGGCTAAACAAACGGCTACAGACCAAGAAGTTAAGCATAACAAAGCTGAAACCGACCGCTATGGGAAAATCATCCATGCGGTCGTTTTAAATGCTGTGGCAGGCAAGACAATCGCCTATGGAACCAACTACAAGGAATTGGTTGAGTTGATTCCACTTGCTGAAGTTGGTAAACGCTACATGGCGCACGACTTGATTACCATTGAAGACCCGGCTCATGTTGAGGTTGACGGAGAAGGTAAACGTATCTTGATTCAGCTTAACCGTGAATTCACTTACAACGGCGAACCTGTCAGCGACTTTGCCCGAAACGGTCGTCTTGAAATGGACGGAACAGGCGCAGCATGGAAGTACGAACCTAAAGAATAGGAGGTGTGTATGCAAATTGAATTTTTCAATTTTTTCCGAAGCGTCGTCCAGACTGAAGATGGTCTGGTCTTGTACGCTCTGGCATTGATTGTCTCAATGGAAATCATTGATTTTGTAACAGGGACAATTGCTGCTATCGCAAATCCTGACATCGAGTATAAGAGCAAAATCGGTATTAATGGACTCCTTCGCAAAATTCTAGGGGTCCTTTTACTGATGATCCTCATCCCGATGTCTGTACTCTTGCCTGAGAAGACAGGCTTCGCATTCTTGTACTCGATCTATCTCGGGTACATCGCATTTACTTTTCAATCACTCATTGAGAATTATCGCAAATTAAAAGGAAATGTCACTCTTTTTCAGCCAATCTTGAAAGCATTCCAACGATTGCTTGAGAACGATGATGACAAAAATAAAGGAGAATAATAAATGCAACAAATTAATGAAATTATCACAAACGGAGCCGTAAGCATTGCAATTATTTTGCTTGGTATCGCAGTTAAAGCGGTCAAGGAGTACCTCATCAAAGAGGGTGGTGAAAAGACTGTCAAAATCACTGAAATCCTAGCTAAAAATGCAGTACACGCAGTAGAGCAGGTAGCTCAAGAGACAGGCTTTAAAGGTGATGAAAAGCTAGAGCAAGCTCGTGATAAAGTTCGAGCTGAGCTTACAAAATACAACATCAGCATGACTGACAAGGATCTAGACACCTTTGTAGAGTCAGCAGTGAAGCAGATGAATGATGCTTGGAAAGGGGAAGAGTAATGGATATCGATACAAGCAGACTACGTACAGACTTGCCGATTGTTGGGTTTGAGCCTTTTCGTCAAGTACATGCCCACTCAACAGGCAACCGCAACTCAACTGCTCAAAATGAGGCGGACTACCACTATAGAAAGGACCCTGGACTTGGGTTCTTTTCTCATGTCATTGGAAATGGCCGTGTTATGCAGGTGGGTCCTGTAAACAAGGGAATGTGGGATGTTGGGGGCGGTTGGAATGCTGAGACCTATGCAGCAGTTGAATTGATTGAAAGCCATTCAACTAAAGAAGAGTTCATGACAGACTATCGCCTTTATATCGAATTGCTACGAAATCTAGCAGATGAAGCAGGTTTGCCGAAAACTCTTGATACAGACGACTTGGCAGGTATCAAAACGCATGAATACTGTACCAATAACCAGCCAGATAACAGTAGCGACCATGTTGACCCGTATCCTTATCTTGCGAAATGGGGTGTTAGCCGTGAACAGTTTAAGCGAGACATTGAGAACGGACTAGGTGCTGAAACAGGCTGGCAGAAAAACGATACAGGCTACTGGTACGTAAAAGAAGACGGCTCTTACCCAAAAGACAAGTTTGAGAAAATCAACGGAACCTGGTATTACTTCGACGGTTCGGGCTACATGCTTGCAGACCGCTGGAAGAAGCACACAGACAGCAACTGGTACTACTTTGACCAATCAGGCGAGATGGCCACAGGCTGGAAGAAAATCGCTGAGAAGTGGTACTATTTCGATGTAGAAGGTGCCATGAAGACGGGCTGGGTCAAGTACAAAGATACTTGGTACTACCTTGATAGTAAGGGCGGAAACATGGTATCTAATGAATTCGTCAGAGCAGGTCAAGGCTGGTACTACATCAAGGCAGACGGAACAATGGCAGATAAGCCAGAGTTCACAGTTGAGCCAGATGGCTTGATTACGACAAAATAATTTTAAAAAATAAAATGAAAGGAAACTTTCTAAATTGTTCTTTCTACCGCAGGCTCAGGCTTGCGGTTTTTTTGTTTGCTCTGAAATTGACTTGTTGACATCAACAAATAGCTTTACAAAGCCCTTGGTTGCCAATTTTGTCGACGTTAACAAAATTAGAGTTTGTATTTCTATTTTGCAAAAACACGCATTTTGAACGATTAGAAACCAAAGTCTAAATCCTATTGTTTAAAAAAGCGTTTTCTTGAAGAATAGAGAGGAGGAATGGCAGGGTATTATTGTCAAAAACGGTGTTTTGTTAAAATTAATATTTTTGATGAAGATTTTTTATTTAAACATAGCATTAGAGATCACGATTTTTGGTACCCATTTTGGTACCCAAAAGTAATTTATATGTCACTTTTTTATATATCGCAAACCATAAAAGCGTTGATTTGACAAGACTTTGAACGCTATTTAACTTTATTAAAATCTATTTTTATAAAACAAGTTTCTGTTTACCCAATCGCTAAATAAAAAGGTCCAGTGAACCTTTTTATCCCGAGCCTTGAAATCTAAAGGCGAGGAAGCTAGAAGTAGCATTAAATAAGGCTTTCCGAGTTTTCGGAGAGCCTGTTTTTTTGTTTTGGTACCCATATTTTAAAATCCTATGTAAGAAGCGAATTTAGTTGTAAAATTATAAATGTGAAACTTTTACATTAATGAATGTTATAAGGGACTAAGATATTGTAAAAATGGCTAAGGTTTGATATTATAATTGTATCTGAGTAAGTAAGCAGGAATATGGAAAGGAGTGAACCTGTATGAAAAAGCTTATCACCATGATAGTCTGTTCAATCTCTTTTCTTGTTCTATCTGCTTGCGTTAGTAACAAAAAACTTATTCTTCCTGAACCCGAAACGATATCAGGAATTTATTTGCAGAAAAGTATCTCTGGAGATGTTAAAATTATAAACAAGAAAGATGATATCTCAGAATTGATTAAGGAGATACAGAAACAGTCCAAATCTACCTCTTTGGAGAGTGTAAATGATCAACCGACAAATGTTAAAGATTACATCATTATCAAGTTTTATCATCAGAATGAAGAAAAGGATAGTGTAGTCTATCTATATACTAAGAAGAAAAGACAGTATATTGAGCAACCTTATGCTGGTATCTGGGAAGTAAATCCAGTTATAGCCAATAGGATTGAAGAGATTTTTTCTAGTTGATTTATAGAATTCAAGAAATTTTTAGAGAGTTTTCTTGTATTATGTTTTAAACGGTAAATCAAAAAGATTTGCTGTTTTTATTTGCTTGAAATCAGATTAAGACTGAAAAAAGACATTATTCTAATTCTTGTCTTGGAATGTTAGAGTCTTTATTGATACTTGAAAATTTCCAAACTTTTTTCCTTTTTGGAAAACTTCTAAAATATGGTATAATGAAAAGATAAAGAAGTTGGGGGTAGAAGATGAACATTCAACAATTACGCTATGTTGTGGCCATCGCGAATAGCGGTACTTTCCGTGAAGCTGCTGAAAAGATGTATGTTAGTCAGCCGAGTCTGTCCATTTCTGTTCGTGATTTGGAAAAAGACTTGGGCTTTAAGATTTTCCGTCGGACCAGCTCAGGGACTTTCTTGACTCGTCGTGGTATGGAATTTTATGAAAAAGCGCAAGAATTGGTTAAAGGATTTGATATTTTTCAAAATCAGTATGCCAATCCTGAAGAAGAGAAAGATGAATTTTCCATTGCTAGTCAGCACTATGACTTCTTGCCACCAACCATTACGGCTTTTTCAGAGCGCTATCCTGATTATAAGAACTTTCGTATTTTTGAATCAACTACTGTTCAAATCTTAGACGAAGTGGCTCAAGGGCATAGTGAGATTGGGATTATCTACCTCAACAATCAAAATAAAAAGGGGATTATGCAACGGGTTGAAAAGCTAGGACTAGAGGTCATTGAATTGATTCCCTTCCATACTCATATTTATCTCCGAGAGGGGCATCCTTTAGCCCAGAAAGAGGAATTGGTCATGGAGGATTTAGCGGATCTACCAACGGTTCGTTTTACTCAAGAAAAAGACGAGTATCTTTATTATTCAGAGAACTTTGTTGATACTAGTGCGAGCTCACAGATGTTTAATGTGACAGACCGTGCTACTTTGAATGGTATTTTGGAGCGGACGGACGCTTATGCAACAGGTTCTGGATTTTTAGATAGTGACAGTGTCAATGGTATCACAGTCATTCGTCTCAAGGATAATTTAGATAATCGCATGGTCTATGTTAAACGTGAGGAAGTGGAGCTTAGTCAAGCTGGGACTCTTTTCGTAGAAGTCATGCAAGAATATTTTGATCAAAAGAGGAAATCATGAAAAAAAGAGGAATAGTGGCAGTCATTGTACTGCTTTTGATTGGGCTGGATCAGTTGGTAAAATCCTATATCGTCCAGCAGATTCCACTGGGTGAAGTGCGTTCTTGGATTCCCAATTTCGTTAGTTTGACCTACCTGCAAAATCGAGGTGCAGCCTTTTCTATCTTACAAGATCAGCAGTTGTTATTTGCTGTCATTACTCTGGTTGTCGTGGTAGGTGCCATTTGGTATCTGCATAAACACATGGAGGACTCACTCTGGATGGTCTTGGGTTTGACCTTGATTATCGCAGGTGGTCTTGGAAACTTTATTGACAGGGTGAGTCAGGGCTTTGTTGTGGATATGTTCCACCTTGACTTTATAAATTTTGCAATTTTCAATGTGGCAGATAGCTATCTGACTGTTGGAGTGATTATTTTATTGATTGCAATGCTAAAAGAGGAAATAAATGGAAATTAAAATTGAAACTGGTGGCCTGCGTTTAGATAAGGCTTTGTCGGATTTGACAGAATTATCGCGCAGTCTCGCGAATGAACAAATCAAATCAGGTCAGGTCTTGGTCAATGGCCAAGTCAAGAAAGCTAAATACACTGTCCAAGAGGGTGATGTTGTCACTTACCATGTGCCAGAACCAGAGGTATTAGAGTATGTGGCTGAGAATCTTCCACTAGAAATCATCTACCAAGATGAGGACGTTGCTGTCATTAACAAACCTCAGGGAATGGTTGTGCATCCGAGTGCTGGTCATACCAGTGGGACCCTGGTAAATGCCCTTATGTATCATATTAAGGACTTATCGGGTATCAATGGGGTTCTGCGTCCAGGAATTGTTCACCGCATTGATAAGGATACGTCAGGTCTTCTCATGATTGCTAAAAACGATGAGGCCCACTTGGCACTTGCCCAAGAACTCAAGGATAAAAAGTCTCTTCGCAAATATTGGGCGATTGTTCATGGAAATCTGCCTAATGATCGTGGTGTGATTGAAGCTCCGATTGGCCGTAGTGAAAAAGATCGTAAGAAACAGGCTGTGACTGCTAAAGGGAAACCTGCAGTGACGCGTTTCCACGTTTTGGAACGTTTTGGTGATTATAGCTTAGTGGAGCTGCAGCTGGAAACAGGTCGCACCCATCAAATCCGTGTTCACATGGCTTATATTGGCCATCCAGTCGCTGGTGATGAAGTCTATGGTCCTCGCAAGACTTTGAAAGGACATGGACAATTTCTTCATGCCAAGACTCTAGGATTTACTCATCCGAGAACAGGTGAGACCTTAGAATTTACAGCAGATATCCCAGAGATTTTTAAGGAAACTTTGGAGAAATTAAGGAAGTAAGAATGAAAAAGAAATTGATTAGTTTAGCACTTGTGGGCGCTTTTTTAGGCTTATCATGGTATGGAAATGTTCAAGCTCAAGAAAGTTCAGGAAATAAAATCCACTTTATCAATGTTCAAGAAGGTGGCAGTGATGCGATTATTCTTGAAAGCAATGGACATTTTGCCATGATTGATACAGGAGAAGATTATGATTTCCCAGATGGAAGTGATTCTCGCTATCCATGGAGAGAAGGAATTGAAACGTCTTATAAGCATGTTCTAACAGACCGTGTCTTTCGTCGTTTGAAGGAATTGGGTGTTCCAAAGCTTGATTTTATTTTGGTAACACATACCCACAGTGACCATATTGGAAATGTTGATGAATTACTGTCTACCTATCCAGTTGACCGAGTCTATCTTAAAAAATATAGTGATAATCGTATTACTAATTCTGAACGTTTATGGGATAATCTGTACGGTTATGATAAGGTTTTACAGACTGCCGCAGAAAAAGGTGTTTCAGTGATTCAAAACATCACACAAGGAGATGCTCATTTTCAGTTTGGGGACATGGATATTCAGCTCTATAATTATGAAAATGAATATGATGAGAATGGAAATCTTAAACCTGTTTGGGATGATAATTCCAATTCCTTGATTAGTGTAGTGAAAGTCAATGGCAAGAAAATTTACCTTGGGGGCGACTTAGATAATGTTCATGGAGCAGAAGACAAGTACGGTTCTCTCATTGGAAAAGTTGATTTGATGAAGTTTAACCATCATTTAGATACAAAAAATTCTAATACAAAAAATTTTATAAGAAATTTGTCTCCTGAGATAATTGTTCAAACTTCCTCCTCACCAATTGGTTCGTATGATAGCGGTCAAGAAATAAATAGGGAATATATTAGCTGGATTGAATCAATGGGAATTCAACATATAAACGCAGCCAGCAAAGACTATGATGCAACAGTTTTTGATATTCGACAAGACGGTTTAGTAAACATTTCAACTTCCTACAAGCCGATTCCAAGTTTTCAAGCTGGTTGGCATAAGAGTGTATATGGAAACTGGTGGTATCAAGCGCCTGATTCTACAGGAGAGTATGCTGTCGGTTGGAATGAAATTAAGGGTGAATGGTACTATTTTAATCAGAGGGGAATCCTGTTATATAATCAGTGGAAAAAATGGAACAATCGTTGGTTTTATTTGACAGACTCTGGTGCCGCTGCAAAAAATTGGAAGAAAATCGATGGAATCTGGTATTATTTTAACAAAGAAAATCAGATGGAAATTGGCTGGGTAAATACTGGAGGTCAGTCCTATTATTTATCAAACGATGGCTCTATGAAGACAGGTTGGCTTCAATATAAGGGGCAATGGTATTACTTTGCTCAATCAGGAGAAATGAAAACGGGCTGGGTAAAAGATAAAGAAACCTGGTACTATATGGATTCTACTGGTATCATGAAGACAGGCGAGATAGAAGTTGCTGGTCATCATTACTATCTAGAAGATTCAGGAGCTATGAAGCAAGGTTGGCTTAAAAAGGCAAATGCTTGGTATTTCTACAAGGAAGATGGTTCACGAGCCGTGGGTTGGATCAAGGACAAGGATAAATGGTACTTCTTGAAAGAAAATGGTCAATTACTTGTGAATGCTAAGATACCAGAAGGCTATACTGTTGACTCAAGTGGTGCCTGGTTAGTGGATGTTCCGATCGAGAAATCTGCTACAATTAGAACTACAAGTAATTCAGAAACAAAAGAATCGAATGAAGTAGTGAAAAAAGATCTTGAAAATCAAGAAACGAGTCAACATGAAAGTGTTCCAAGTTCTTCAACTAGTCAAGATTTGACTTCTTCAACTTCACAAAGCTCTGAAACGAGTGCAAACAAATCGGAATCAGCACAGTAGTAAAAAAGAAGGTTTTAGGGCCTTCTTTTTCCTATCAACTCTTTTCTATTTCCTGCTATTCATGTTATAATGGATAAATATGAAGAATCGGAGTGAGACTATGAAATACAAACGGATTGTCTTTAAGGTGGGGACTTCTTCTCTGACGAATGAGGATGGAAGTTTATCACGTAGTAAGGTAAAGGCTATTACCCAGCAGTTAGCTATGTTGCACGAGGCTGGCCATGAATTGATTTTGGTGTCGTCAGGTGCCATTGCGGCAGGTTTTGGAGCCTTAGGATTTAAAAAGCGTCCGACTAAGATTGCTGATAAACAGGCTTCAGCAGCGGTAGGGCAAGGCCTTTTGTTGGAAGAATACACGACCAATCTTCTCTTGCGCCAAATCGTTTCTGCACAAATCTTGCTGACCCAGGATGACTTTGTGGATAAGCGCCGTTATAAAAATGCCCATCAGGCTTTGTCAGTTCTACTTAGTCGTGGTGCAATTCCCATCATCAACGAGAATGATAGTGTCGTCATTGATGAGCTCAAGGTCGGGGACAATGACACTCTAAGTGCCCAAGTAGCGGCTATGGTCCAAGCAGACCTTTTGGTTCTCTTGACAGATGTGGACGGTCTCTATACAGGAAATCCTCATTCAGATCCAAGAGCCAAACGCTTGGAGAAAATCGAGACCATCAATCGTGAGATTATTGATATGGCCGGTGGAGCAGGTTCTTCAAACGGAACTGGGGGCATGTTAACCAAAATCAAAGCAGCGACTATTGCGACGGAATCAGGAGTTCCTGTTTATATCTGCTCATCTTTGAAGACAGATGCCATGATTGAAGCAGCTGAGGAGACCAAGGATGGTTCCTACTTTGTTGCTCAAGAGAAGGGACTTCGTACCCAGAAACAATGGCTGGCCTTTTATGCTCAGAGTCAAGGTTCTATTTGGGTTGATAAAGGGGCTGCTGAAGCTCTCTCTCAACATGGAAAGAGTCTTCTATTATCTGGTGTTGTTAATGCAGAAGGCGCCTTTTCTTACGGTGATATCGTGACAGTATTTGACAAGGAAAGTGGAAAATCACTTGGAAAAGGACGCGTGCAATTTGGAGCATCTGCTTTGGAGGATATGTTGCGTTCTAACAAAGCCAAGGGTGTCCTGATTCACCGTGATGACTGGATTTCCATTACTCCTGAAATCCAATTACTCTTTACAGAATTTTAGAGGTGAATTATGGTAAGTACACAAGAACAATTTGAACAGGTACAGGCTGTAAAAAAGTCGATCAATACAGCTAGTGAAGAAGTGAAAAACCAAGCCTTGCTAGCCATGGCTGATCACTTATTAGCAGCTACTGAGGAAATTTTAGCAGCCAATGCCCTTGATATGGAATCTGCTAAGGGTAAAATCTCAGATGTGATGCTGGATCGTCTTTATTTGGATGCAAGTCGTATAGAAGCGATGGCAACTGGTATTCGTGAAGTGGTTGCTTTACCAGATCCAATCGGTGAAGTTTTAGAAACCAATCATCTTGAAAATGGCTTGGTTATCACCAAGAAACGGGTGGCTATGGGGGTTATTGGTATTATCTACGAAAGTCGTCCAAATGTGACGTCTGATGCGGCTGCTTTGGCTCTCAAGAGTGGGAATGCGGTCGTTCTTCGTAGTGGGAAGGATGCCTATCAAACAGCTCATGCTATTGTCACGGCCTTGAAAAATGGCTTGGAGACGACTACCATTCATCCAGATGTGATTCAACTAGTTGAAGATACTAGCCGAGAAAGTAGCTATGCTATGATGAAGGCTAAAGGATATCTAGACCTTCTTATTCCTCGTGGAGGAGCTGGTTTGATCAATGCAGTTGTTGAAAATGCTATTGTACCTGTTATCGAGACCGGGACAGGGATTGTCCATGTTTATGTTGATAAGGATGCAGATGAAGACAAGGCTCTGTCTATCATCAATAATGCTAAAACAAGTCGTCCTTCTGTTTGTAATGCTATGGAGGTTCTACTTGTTCATGAAGACAAGGCAGCAATCTTCCTTCCTCGCTTGGAGCAAGTACTGGTTGCAGATCGAAAAGAAGCTGGTCTGGAACCAATTCAATTCCGCTTGGATGAGAAAGCAAGTCAGTTTGTTTCAGGTCAAGCAGCTGAGGCCCAAGACTTTGACACTGAGTTTTTAGACTATGTCCTAGCTGTTAAGGTTGTGAGCAGTTTAGAAGAAGCAGTTGAGCATATTGAAACCCACAGTACCCATCATTCGGATGCCATTGTGACGGAAAATGCTGAAGCTACAGCTTACTTTACAGATCAAGTGGATTCTGCAGCTGTCTATGTCAATGCCTCAACTCGTTTCACAGATGGAGGCCAATTTGGTCTTGGATGTGAAATGGGGATTTCAACTCAGAAACTGCATGCGCGTGGTCCAATGGGATTGAAAGAGTTGACTAGCTACAAGTATGTGGTTACTGGTGATGGGCAGATAAGGGAGTAAGAGATGAAGATTGGATTTATCGGTTTGGGGAATATGGGTGCTAGCTTGGCCAAGGCTGTCTTGCAGATCAAGACAGGTGATCAAATTCTCCTTGCCAATCGAAGCCAAGCCAAGGTGGATGTTTTCATTGCTGACTTTGGCGGTCAAGCTTCTAGCAATGAAGAAATTTTTGCAGAAGCAGATGTGATTTTTCTAGGAGTAAAGCCTGCACAGTTCTCAGACTTGCTTTCTCAATATCAGACTATCCTTGAAAAACGAGAAAGTCTTCTTTTGATTTCTATGGCAGCTGGATTGACCTTGGAAAAACTGGCTAGTCTTCTTCCAAGTCAGCACAGAATTATTCGTATGATGCCAAATACCCCTGCTTCTATTGGTCAAGGAGTGATTAGTTATGCCTTGTCTCCTAATTGCAGGGCTGAGGACAGTGAGCTCTTTTGTCAGATTTTAACCAAGGCTGGCCTCTTGGTTGAACTTTGGGAAGGCTTAATCGACGCAGCGACAGGTCTTGCAGGTTGTGGGCCAGCCTTTGTCTATCTTTTTATCGAGGCCTTGGCAGATGCAGGTGTTCAGACGGGATTACCACGAGAAACGGCAATGAAAATGGCGGCTCAAACTGTGGTAGGAGCTGGACAATTGGTCCTAGAAACCCAAGAGCATCCTGGGGTCTTGAAAGATCAAGTTTGTAGCCCAGGAGGTTCGACTATTGCTGGTGTAGCAAGCCTAGAAGCGCATGCTTTCCGAGGAACAGTCATGGATGCAGTTCATCAAGCCTACAAACGAACACAAGAACTAGGTAAATAAGAGGTGGCTTTGACTGCCTCTTTTATGGTGGTTGATACTCTTCGAAAATCTCTTCAAACTGCGTCAGCTTCACCTTGCCGTACTCAGGTACAGCCTGCGGCTAGCTTCTTAGTTTGCTCTTTGATTTTCATTGAGTATGAAATGAGAAGACAAAAAGATTGTCACAAACCCCTATTTTTTTGATAGAATAGAAGTAGTAAAAAAGAAATGAGTTAGACATGTCAAAAGGATTTTTAGTCTCTCTTGAGGGACCAGAGGGAGCAGGAAAGACCAGTGTTTTAGAGGCTCTGCTCCCAATTTTAGAGGAAAAAGGGGTAGAGGTGCTGACAACCCGTGAACCTGGCGGAGTCTTGATTGGGGAGAAGATTCGGGAAGTAATTTTGGATCCAAGTCATACTCAGATGGATCCTAAAACGGAACTCCTTCTCTATATCGCCAGTCGCAGACAGCACTTGGTGGAAAAAGTTCTCCCTGCCCTTGAAGCTGGCAAGTTGGTCATTATGGACCGCTTCATCGATAGTTCTCTTGCCTATCAGGGATTTGGTCGTGGCTTGGATATTGACGCCATTGATTGGCTCAATCACTTTGCGACAGATGGACTTAAACCCGATTTGACACTCTATTTTGACATCGAGGTGGAAGAAGGACTGGCTCGAATTGCTGCTAATAGCAATCGTGAGGTCAATCGTTTGGACTTGGAAGGGTTGGACTTGCATAAAAAAGTTCGTAAAGGCTATCTTTCTCTTCTGGATAAAGAAGGAAATCGCATTGTCAAGATTGATGCTAGTCTCCCTTTAGAGCAAGTTGTGGAAACTACCAAGGATATCTTGTTTGAGAGAATGGGCTTGATTAAATGAAACAAGATCAACTAAAGGCTTGGCAACCAGATCAGTTTGACCGCTTTGTCCGTGTCCTAGAACAAGACCAGCTCAATCATGCCTACCTCTTTTCAGGTTTCTTTGGAAGCTTGGAAATGGCTCAATTTTTAGCTAAGAGCCTCTTTTGTACAGATAAAGTAGGTGTTTTACCATGTGAGAAATGTCGAAATTGCAAGCTGATTGAACAGGGAGAGTTTCCCGATGTCACCTTGATTAAGCCAGTCAATCAGGTCATTAAGACAGAACGGATTCGGGAATTGGTGGGGCAGTTTTCTCAAGCAGGGATTGAAAGCCAACAACAGGTCTTTATTATCGAGCAAGCTGAGAAAATGCATCCTAATGCAGCCAATTCTCTGCTCAAGGTCATCGAAGAACCGCAGAGTGAGGTTTATATTTTCTTCTTGACAAGCGATGAAGAAAAGATTTTACCGACCATCCGAAGTCGGACCCAGATTTTCCACTTTAAAAAGCAAGAAGAAAAGCTCATCTTGCTCTTAGAACAAATGGGGTTGGTTAAGAAAAAAGCGACTTTTTTAGCTCAGTTTAGTCAATCGCAAGCAGAAGCAGAAAAGTTGGTTAATCAGGCAAGTTTTTGGACATTGGTCGATGAAAGTGAACGCCTGCTGACTTGGTTAGTAGCTAAGAAAAAAGAAAGTTATTTGCAAGTTGCCAAACTAGCTAGCTTGGCAGATGACAAGGAAAAACAAGATCAGGTTTTACGGATTCTTGAAGTCCTCTGTGGACAAGATATCCTACAAGCAAGAGTAAGAGTGATTCTACAAGATTTGCTAGAAGCTAGAAAAATGTGGCAAGCTAATGTCAGCTTTCAAAATGCCATGGAATATCTGGTCTTGAAAGAAATATAAACTCAAAAATGAATGATAAAGAAAGGAAAGGGCTGTTTTATGGACAAAAAAGAATTATTTGACGCGCTGGATGATTTTTCCCAACAGTTATTGGTAACCTTGGCCGATGTGGAAGCCATCAAGAAAAATCTCAAGAGCCTGGTAGAGGAAAATACAGCTCTTCGCTTGGAAAATACTAAGTTGCGAGAACGCTTGGGTGAGGTGGAAGCAGATGCTCCTGTCAAGGCCAAACATGTTCGCGAAAGTGTCCGTCGCATTTACCGTGATGGATTTCACGTATGTAATGATTTTTATGGACAACGTCGAGAGCAGGACGAGGAATGTATGTTCTGTGACGAGTTGTTGTACAGGGAGTAGGCATGCAGATTCAAAAAAGTTTTAAGGGGCAGTCTCCCTATGGCAAGCTGTATCTAGTGGCAACGCCGATTGGCAATCTAGATGATATGACATTTCGAGCTATTCAGACCTTGAAAGAAGTGGACTGGATTGCTGCTGAGGACACGCGCAATACAGGTCTATTGCTCAAGTATTTTGACATTTCTACCAAGCAAATCAGTTTTCATGAGCACAATGCCAAGGAAAAAATTCCTGATTTGATTGGTTTCCTGAAAGCAGGACAAAGCATTGCTCAGGTATCCGACGCGGGTTTGCCTAGCATCTCAGACCCTGGTCATGATTTGGTCAAGGTAGCTATTGAGGAAGAGATTGCAGTTGTCACAGTTCCGGGTGCCTCTGCAGGAATTTCTGCTTTAATTGCCAGTGGTTTAGCGCCACAGCCACATATCTTTTACGGCTTTTTACCGAGAAAATCAGGCCAGCAAAAGCAATTTTTCGACTCGAAAAAAGATTATCCTGAAACTCAGATTTTCTATGAATCTCCCCATCGTGTTGCAGATACGTTAGAAAATATGCTAGAAGTCTATGGTGACCGCTCGGTCGTTTTGGTTAGGGAATTGACCAAAATCTATGAAGAATACCAAAGAGGTACCATTTCTGAATTGCTGGAAAGCATAGCTGAAACGCCACTCAAGGGCGAATGCCTTCTCATCGTTGAAGGTGCCAGTCAGGATGTGGAGGAAAAAGACGAGGAGGACTTGTTCTTAGAAATCCAAGCCCGCATCCAGCAAGGTATGAAGAAAAATCAAGCCATTAAGGAAGTTGCGAAATACTACCAGTGGAATAAAAGTCAACTCTACGCAGCCTACCACGACTGGGAAGAAAATCAAGAAAATGACTAAACAGGGAAGTTTGCCTTCTTCCCTTTTTTTGTTATACTAGTAGAAGAAAAAAATAGAAAGATTTGTGGGTGTCAAACAGTCCAGTGGGGTGTTTTGATATGGACTTAGGTTCCACCCAAAGAGGTATTAGTGTCGTGTCTCAATCTTATATCAATGTTATCGGTGCTGGTTTGGCAGGTTCTGAAGCAGCCTACCAAATTGCAGAACGTGGTATTCCAGTTAAACTTTATGAAATGCGTGGTGTCAAGTCGACTCCTCAACACAAAACAGACAATTTTGCTGAGTTAGTTTGTTCCAATTCCCTACGTGGAGATGCTCTTACAAATGCTGTCGGGCTTCTCAAGGAAGAAATGCGTCGCTTGGGTTCTGTTATATTGGAATCTGCTGAGGCTACACGTGTTCCCGCAGGCGGAGCCCTTGCAGTGGACCGTGACGGTTTCTCCCAAATGGTGACCGAAAAAGTTGCCAACCACCCCTTGATTGAAGTGATTCGTGATGAAATTACAGAATTGCCAACAGATGTTATCACAGTTGTCGCTACTGGTCCTTTGACCAGCGATGCCCTAGCTGAAAAGATTCATGCTCTTAATGCCGGCGATGGTTTCTATTTCTACGATGCGGCAGCGCCTATTATCGATGTCAATACTATCGATATGAGCAAGGTTTATCTTAAGTCTCGTTATGATAAGGGGGAAGCGGCCTACCTCAATGCCCCTATGACCAAGCAAGAGTTTATGGATTTCCATGAAGCCTTAGTCAATGCAGAAGAAGCTCCGCTTAATTCTTTCGAAAAAGAAAAGTATTTTGAAGGCTGTATGCCTATCGAAGTCATGGCCAAGCGTGGCATTAAAACTATGCTTTATGGACCTATGAAACCAGTGGGTCTTGAGTATCCGAACGACTACACAGGACCTCGTGATGGAGAATTCAAAACACCTTATGCGGTTGTGCAACTTCGTCAGGATAATGCAGCTGGTAGCCTATACAATATTGTTGGTTTTCAGACCCACCTCAAATGGGGAGAACAAAAGCGTGTCTTCCAAATGATTCCAGGTCTTGAAAATGCTGAGTTTGTTCGTTATGGTGTTATGCACC
>ERZ1674239.172-NODE-172-length-16925-cov-12.215590_pt1 | contig 16925 bp, 14 predicted proteins | sample MGYA00581208_ERZ1674239 | MGnify/ENA primary metagenome ERZ1674239 (study PRJEB41354, sample SAMEA4873308) | human saliva metagenome | biome: human-associated habitat [ENVO:00009003]; feature: mouth environment [ENVO:08000002]; material: saliva material... | reverse complement strand
ATTTGTTTTTAACAAAAAGATTCAGTAAATTCGCAATTGGTACTTGAATCTACCGTATGGATAATTCTTTTGAAATATTATTACAGAAAAACTCGATAAAAGGTGGGGAAATGCCCTAAAAGTAAGCAATATCAGCACATCTGTAATACACTTGATATCAAAACGTTAGGAAAGTCCATTTAAAAAGGTGCTTAATTGGACTTCAAAAGGGCGTTAGTAAGACTTCAAAAGGGCATCTTTAGCAAGCCAAAAGGGCGTTAATTCGAATGGAATTAACGCCCTTTTGATTTTTAGGTTATGAAATTATCCAACAAAAGTTTACGGAGCAGTCCGCCTTATTGAACCTTTGTGAGTTCATAAACCAGATATCTTCCTGTGAGTGGAATTCTTCCATATTCCATGGTTTCATGAAATAGCTTTGTTGCAGTACGATAGCATCGCTAATTATCGTCAGGTTAAGAATAATAAGGTCCTTGTCTTGAAGGATGGTAAGTGGAAGGCTCTCCAACTCAGCGGTCGCTGACCAAAGGAAATAATGAGGAGAGGGTGTGTGAATTTTGGCAAATTATAATCATTTATCGACAGATAGTTGTTAAGATTACTCTTAAAGGTAAAAAATATTCTCATTTCCCGTGGAAAAGTAGTAATTTTGTAGCCGATAAACCCATGTTAGACAAACTTACGATCAATGCTCGTTGAGGAGATGAAACGTTTTAAGGAGATATTTCTTATACCGATACTATTCGTATGTCTTTGTTGTCAGGCAAAGGCATCTGCTGTATTGCAAGATAGCATACGGCTTGCGGACTCAATAAAAACGGTTGATAGTTTAAGCCTTGTTGCTGACACAGGTTTAGTTCCCTCTATAAAATATGTTCCTGCAGAAGGAGAGGAAAAGTCTTGTAACGCTTCTAAACCGCATTTTGATAGGATAATATATACTTGTGCACCACTTATTATAAACGGTCTTATCATGAAAGGGCAGAGTAGGCAATTTCGTGGTTTGCGAAATGACTATATACCAAGATTTGATAGGAGTTTAGATAACTACACGCAGTATCTCCCTGCTGCCGTTATGCTTGGCTTAAAGGTTAGTGGCGTGAAAGGTAGAAGTAGCTGGGGGCGTATGCTTGCCTCTAATGCTATGTCGGTAGCGTTGATGGCAGGTATTGTTAATTCGTTAAAATATTCTGCTCAAGTAGAGCGTCCAGATGGTACGGACCTACGCTCTTTCCCTTCTGGGCACACTGCGACAGCCTTTATGACTGCTACCATGCTGAATAAGGAGTATGGCTATCGGAGTCCGTGGATAGGTGTCGGTGCTTACACAGTGGCAGCAGCGACAGGTTTAATGCGTATGGCAAACAATAAGCATTGGCTGAGCGACGTACTGACAGGGGCAGGCGTAGGTATTGTGGCTACAGAGTTGGGCTATTATTTTACGGATTTGATATTTAAGGAGCATGGGTTAAGAAAGGCTGATGTAGAGGAAAAGTTTGATAAGCTACAAAAGCCGTCATACGTTGGTCTTAATTTTCTTATTAATGAGCCGTTAGGTAAGTATCTCAATGGGAAAGGCTCAAAAGTTAAGGTGTCGCGTGGATGTACCTCAGCTGTTGAGGGAGCCTACTTCTTTAATCCCTATATTGGTGTTGGTGGGCGGTTCTCTGTGACCCGTACGTCAGTCATCGTAGACAATGTCAAGACTGAAGATAATGTCTTCGATACGTGGAAGTTAGGTGGAGGTGCTTTTTTCTCTTATCCGTTATCAGAGCGTTGGCTTCTCGGTAGTAAACTCTTGGTTTCATCTGTGTTTTATCCCGACATAAAGTTAACGGACGATTTAATTGATTCTCATCATGGAGTAGGTTTTGGAACAGGTCTTTCACTGACCTTCAGAGTTCGTCAGCATTATAATGTTCGTTTCCTTATTGACTACAATCTCTTACCTTATCGTGTGTCAGGAGTGCGCACTTGTTCTCATTCTTTAGGATTAGGCTCCTCTTTTGTCATTAGTTTTTAACCAAGAGTAACGTTAAAAACAAGTCCAGCACAAGCAACTCGTTCACCCGTAAATTTGTTACTCAAAAGAACTTTGTTCATCTGTTACTTTGTCTTTTATTTACTCTGTCTACAAGCAACTTGTTAACTCGTTCACCTGTAAATTTGTTACTCAAAAGAACTTTGTTCATCTGTTACTTTGTCTTTTATTTACTCTGTCTACAAGCAACTGGTTCACTTGTCCACTCGTAAACTTGTCAACTCGTCTATTATCATGAATTATATCGGTAATCATAATTATGAATTATGACCATTATTCGCTAACTTGCTGATATACTACAATTTACATTTTTACATTGTTACACGTTCTTAATCGTGGTTCTTTTGATGTATACGGCAAAGATAGTATTTTGCGGTGTAATCTCCAAATCATTAACTTTTGTTAGTAATTAAATCAAATACCAACCCAATAACCAAAGGAATAAAACAGAAAGAAAGTAATAGAAAAGAAAAGCCCCCACCACCTTTAATTAGGTGTGTGGGGGATATATAAGGGAATGTTTGATTAATGTTAGTAACAACAACGCTTTGCCGTGTATGTATGAAAGATAAATCAAGTTGACGAACAACCAAAAAATAAATTATAATAAGACATTCCCTTCCTTTATAATAAATATCTGATTATACCGATTTGTACCCTTTAATGGTAGTAGTTTTTAGCGAGTATTTAAGCCCTTTATGGGGCTTTATACTCTTGGGTTGGTATGTTATTATTAGTTCCCCTTTGGGGCTTTCTGTAGCCGTTATTTATCGTCTGTACTACTTGCTTACTATTGCCCTGCTGGCTGTACTGCTGGGGTTGTTGTGTTACTTCCTTGATAGTTATATAGTTCCTTTCCCTTGATGTTGTGTTGCCCTGCTCTTACATTGGTAGTACCTTTTATCTACTTTTTAATCTAATACCAACCCTTACAAGCATACACACGAATTAATTAACGTGTGTTATCTGCTTGTTGTCCTCCTCCTTGGGTGTCCTCTTAAAGTATAAGTGTAAAAATAATTTTTATCAATAGAAAAAGAAAATACTAATAAATACTGCTATTTCCAAAGGTTTGGAAAATTTCCGTTTGTGTGAAATAAAGTGGTGGAGGGGTTTAGAACATGGCCACCCTCCAAAAAAAAGGCCTCCCCCCCCTGCCTTGATGATTAATTACATTACTTGCTTGCTGTGTTGGTTTCCTTCCTTGCTGTCCTTGTTGGTGTCTGTCTTACTTCCTTGTTCCTTCCTTCCTTGCTGGCTGTTGTGCTGTCTGTGTCCTTTAGTCGCTTGCTGTGTTACTGCCTTACTAATTACCACAATAGCACCAAATAACCCATTTAATACGCTTGTAATCGCTTATATATACCTTTGATAGTATATTATTCCAATACTCTAATTAAACACGTTATAACGCAAATAAACCACTAATAAAGTAATATAATAGTATTGTGTTGCTGTCGTTGTCTGTTTGGTGTGTTATTACCTTGATGTTGTGTTTGCTGTCTGTGTGTTGCTTTGATAGATGATAGTTAATAGATGATGATATATAGTTGTGTGTCTATCTGTTTACTTGCTGGCTGTGTTGCTGCCTTGGTGTCTGTGTGTGTTGATGTTGTCCTTCCTTGTTCCTTGTCGTCTGTAGTGGTTGGCTGTGTTACTGCTGGCACGTGGTGTTATCTGTCTTTCTCCCTTGCTGTGTTACTGCCTTGCATTAATCACAATCAATCTAATACCAACCCTTATTAATTCATTCATAATTAAGTCAGTCATAAACAAGTCGGATAATACCACCCTTCAAAAGGGTGGTTATTATCCTCCTTAACATTAACTACAAATACATGAAAAAGTTATTTTCTTATATGACTATTATATATTAATTAAATATCTTATTATCAAGTTATTATATTATTATTAAAATATCCATTTTAAGCCGTTGTAAGCGTGGTTTTTATTCGTTGTGGTGTGTTGTGCTACTGACATCATTATAACGCAACAGACGGCAAATAAACGGCTAATACGTTGATGTTGTGTGCCTTGCTATTATGTTACGTTATATTGCTTTGCTATTAATTGGTAGTGTTATTTGCTTGCCTACTTGTCTACTTGTTGGTTATTATTGTCGTGCGTGGTGTTGTGTTTGCTCTCTCTATCTGTGTTATATATTTGCTATATGCTGTTTAATTCGTTCCTGCTGGCTTGTTATCTTACCGCCTTAACACTTTACCACTAATTAATATTTACTGCTTTATATCGCTTGTATTTGTCCCCTTGGTGTATTGCTGGCTACATATTACGATAAAGCACCTTTGAAGGGTGGTTATCTCCTTGTATTGTATTATTGGGTTGGTATTTATATTTTATCTTTTCTTTCTGCTTGGTTAGTATCAAACACGAAAAAAGGATAACGGCTATTATATCCGCTATCCCTTGATTATATAGAGTTAAAAGAATATACTTCTATTTTGTATATTTATTCCTTTTCGTCCTTTAGTGCATTGGTAAGATTTTCTTTAAAAATTGTGTCATCATCAAAGTTAATATAATTATCTATTGATTTGATACCCATTTTCTTCAGTTCCTTATACTCATTTATGATATTGTCAAATATTTTTAATCCTTTTTCTTGCTTGGAATTTGTTACAAAAACGGTGTAATAATCCTTTACGTTTTGTTCATTTATTGATACTCCATTATCATTTAGCGCAAACGTATCACAATCCCTAATCAGCCACCAATTAATTTTATTTGCAGCATTGTCAACCGCCTTAACCGCCTCGTTATAAGGGTTTTTCGCTTTGATGAGTCATAACGAATCATGTCTATTACTCCGTTGGGTAGGTTTGAAAAATTCTCCCTGCTGGCTCCATATTCCGCTATTACGTCATCAGTAATTCTCCGCCATAATTTTTCCCCAAATTCTTGTCGGCTACCTGTAAAGTTTTTAAAATCTTCCAGCGTCATTCTATAAGGTTTATTTAATTTGTCCCAATTCTCATTAATGAGTACTACATACTCCTTTAAGTCCTGCATTTGTTCTTTTAATTCTTCTTCTTTTACGAATAATATCTTTTTCATATCTTTGTTATTTTTACGCTTATTTTTGTATGATTATTCATTGCTTATAGTGCGTTAATTTGTCGCAAAAATGCGTCGTATTTGTCATTAAGTCGCTTTCTTTCTTCTGCTGTCTTTGTCTTTAATTTTTCCGCTTCCTGCTTTCTAATTAACTCAATTCCACGCTTTGCAATTTCTTTCATTTCGGCTATTGTAATATCAGTTATTACGCGCTTTTCTTTTGTAACTTTTGTTGTCATATTATATTAAAATTTTGTGTGGGTGTGGGGGCTTTTGCCCCCTTTCCCTTATTTATTCAAAATAATCGTATTTGGTTATATAATACCCCTTTTTCCTTGCAGTTGTTAATAGTGTTTCTTCTTCCTCGTCTATTCTTTTCTGACTTGTTGCACCTAATTTAATACCGATTGAAATTAGTATTAGTCCCATGATTAAGTATAAAATTACTTCAAACATTTGTGTTTCCCTTTCTTAATTTATTTGTTGGTTAGTTCATTGATATTTAAGTGTTTACATCATATCCTTTTTGTCTAATTTCTTTAATTATTTTATTTTGATTTTCATCTTCTTTTCTTTGCAATTCTTTTCCCAAATCAATTCCAATAAAGAAGGAACAAATGCAGCAAAATAACGCTATTAAAGTGAAAATTAAAAATAACATATTCATATCTTTTTTATCTTTATTCTTTGATTAGTTCTTTGATTGTGTTTACCTTTGGTAGTGGTGCTTTAATTGCCTTCTTATAGGTCGTATATACTATATCATCGTGCGCCCATTGTGCTATAATTTTACTTTTTGTCCTTGAAATTACCTTGTAAAAGATTTTATCTATTGTTCGATTGTGTTTGGGGTGCATTTTTTGAAGCATTATAACGTCCCCCCTTCTGACATCATTTAAGTCATAGCCGTTGTTTTCACTCCATTTTATCCACTGAAATTCACCATTTTGTAACACCTTTGCGCAATAGATACGATTTTCACCCCATTTGTACGCAAATTCTTTAAAGTGTTCGTACATTATTCCGTCCTTGAGTTTATAAAACTCCCTATCTGTCAATTCATTAGCCATATTATCCATATTATATTTTTTAAATTATTATATTATTTCTTTCTTTTAGTGTGCTTGTGTTTGCCCTTGCTTTGCTTCTTTGTATTTTGAAATTAAAAACCCCAATCCGTACCGCTCGTTATCGTCTATTTTATCAAGCATTTCATCAAAAGTTTTATCTATTTTAAATTCGTCATAACCGCTTCTTTGTTGTCTGATTATGTGTAGAAGTTCCCTTCCTTCCTCTCCCATAATGTTGGCTAAACAATTAGCCAGCCCAAGCGTATCTTTATGATTTTTTGAAAGTTGTAATTTATTCGCTTTTATATCCTCTATTATTTCATTAACTTTCTGTTTCTCTCTTGGGGTTAATGGTTTATTTGCGTTCTCCCCCACCTTTGAAGGGTGGGTGTGAACTTGGGTTGGTATTGATATTTTCTTATCGTATATTTCCGCTTTATCGTTCCAATATTCGTTATCGTCAAATGACATATAACGCTCTCTATTAACATTAACACATGACCCGTCTAAAGTTAATCCCAACGCTTTAAAGTCCTCATTTAGAGCGTTAAATACCGCCTTAAAGTCGTTTTTATTACTCTCACTAATTGCTATCAGTGCATACATTCCTTTGCCTCCTACACTCAAACTTGAATACATAACATAAGGTAATGAATTTATCTTTGTTCTCATTGTTTCAAGCGTTACACCTTCATTATCTTTAGCGTCCAAATCTATGGCTATCAGGTTGTTAACGTGTTCCACGTTCTCGGCCTTGCCTGTCTTACCTTTACAAACACAAGAAGGGGTAAAAGATAATATATTATCTTTTGCTCGTCTGTACTCACTTTCATTTGCTTGTCTGTCAATTCTTCTAACCGCTTCTATTTCTTTTTTGTGTTCTTTCCCCATTATAATAGCGTTATATAAAGAACTGATTTCCAATACATTATGTCGTTTCATTATTGATACTTTAGTATTAAGCAAAAAATCGGGGGTTATATGCTGCTTTTCTTCCTGCTTTTCCTCTTTTACTTCCTGCTTTTCTTTCTTTATTTCCTCGGTATTTGCTTTCTCCTTGGTTACTTCCTCTTTGACTGCTGGGGCTGCTTTGGTTGTTCCTGCTGGCTGCTTGCTGGTGTTGTCCCTGCTTGGTGTATTGGCTGCTGTGTCCGTGGCTGCTTGGGCTGCTGCTGTTGTGTTGCCTGCTGGCTGTCTGTCCTCCTGCTTTGCCTGCTTTGCTTCTTCTTCCATTATTGCCTTCATTACATCGGTCGCAATATCTTTATTAATATCCTTTGGGGTGTCGTGCTGGCTGGGGGTGCTGCTGTCCGTGTCGCTATCCGTGTACTTCCTTGTTATTGTGTTGTACTTTAGTACGCATTTTCCGTTCATCACGCCCTTTGCGTCATCACGCAATTTCAATACATTAATTGTCGTTTCTTTGGCTTCATGGTCGCTAATTTCGATTGAAAACATAAAATCGGATATATTGAAAAAGTTTGCGCTTCCATTAACTGAATAAGCCGTAACCTTTTGACCTTCAGTTAACTTTGTGGTGTGTGCAACTAATATTATAGCCGTGTCCGTGTCTATTGCTGCCTGCTTTAGCGTTGAAATTGCTTTACCTATATTAGTAGTATTTATTTCGCCTCCGATAAGGTGCTGTAGCATTGTAAAATTATCAACTATTACTAAATCAATATTATACGCTTCCTTGGCTGCCTTGATTGCTTGTATTAACTCATCCCAATTAGTTAAACCCTCTAAAATAATGCTGTGTTCGCTTGCCTTGGTATAACTTCCGTATAATGTGCTTAACTTCTGCGCTTGGTCGTTCTTTGCCGTTTCACTTGCAAGGTATAAAGTACGCCAATTATGAGTAACTCCCATTCTATAGCCGTAAAAGTTGGTAAATGTACTCTTACCGCTACAAGGTGTTGATACTAAGGTAGTTAACGTTTGCTTATCTATTCGCATTATTTTATCAAAACTTGATAAACCGCATTTATATCCGTCAAAAGATTTATACGCTTTTGCTGATGTTATAAAATCGTTATTTGTAATAAAATTATACATATTAATCTGCTATTGGATAATTACGTCTTAGTTCTGCCAAACTTGGCTTATATTCTTTTTGTGGTGCAGTTTCCTTTGTCGCTTCCTTCGCTTCCTTGGTGGTCGCTTGGTACGCTTGGGTTGGTAATGATGTTTTATTATTTGCTTTCGCTTTGTCCTTTGACTGCTTACTATTCAAGCCCTTTATAATCGACATTGATTTATCAGATAACACCCATTTAGTAGTAGTTTTTATGACCCCTTTAATACTGATATAATCGGTTGATGTGCTAATTAAGTAGCCCTTTTCCGTTAGTCCTTTTATAATCTTATTTACGTACTTGTTTAAGTATGATTTATCTTCACTTTTACACATACATAATCGTGCAATGTGTGTTTTTTGTGTTTGAACTTTTTTTGTTCCTTCCTCGCTTGCTTGTGAAAGCAAATGTAACATAGTTATTAACTCTTGGGGGCTGTCTAAGTCCTGCAAGTAATTAAGCGTTACACATTCGTTTATTAAGTAACTCATTTTGTTGCGTATTTTCTTCTTATTTGTTGCGTTGTTTTTTACGTGTGTATTAAAAAAAGTGGTGGGGGCAACACGCAACAAAAACCCCCATTGATACCACCTTTATTTTATATCTTTTTCTTAATTTTAAAGCATACATTTTTTATATAGTTCATTCATTTCTAACAATTTACGGGCAGCGTTAATCTTCTCCCATTTCTTTTTTATCGCTTCAATTCTTTTCGCTTCCTTTTCTGGTGTCATATTCTTATATCGTGCTTTCTGTGCTTCTGACATCTTGCGCTTTGTTTCCTCGCTGTGCTTTCTTCCTGTCATCATATTTTTATCTTTTTTTTATCGTTATTATTTGGGGTTAAATTTAAGTACCCCCCTTTATTAAATAATTATCTTTTTATTCTGAAAAGTCAAGTATATTTTTAAAAGTTTTCTTCAAATCTTCTTGAAAACCGCTAAAACAAAGGAAAAATAATTTAAAAATAATTGAAAATAATTTTGAGTTTTCTAATTGGTTTTCAATTTAAGGATAAATAAGGGGATATTTGGAGTATTAAGTGGCTGGGGGTGCTGCTGGCTGGGGTGTGTAAATTCAATCGGTTATATAGTGTTATGTTGGTGTTTTGCTGGGGATATTACATATAAGGCAAAATAAGCCCTTATAAGGGGTTTTTTGCTGCTGTAATAGGGATATTTTAGCGTTAATTTCCAACCCTTTTAATAGGGTTGTTATTAACTTGGGTTGGTTTGTTTATTTCATTGCTTCGCTTTGTCATTGGGTGTATTACTTATTACCTTTTACACACTCATTCAGTACTACAGCAAAGAATAATATATAATATTTTCAATACCAACCCAAATTATTAATAAACCACCCTTTGAAGGTGGTTTAATTAATAATGCTATAATCTATTATTATATTATTACTATTATATTATGTCTGGTACTTTTGTACCATAGGGGTATGGTATTTTTGTACCATAGGAGTATGGTATATTATTACCATAGGGTATACTTTTCGTTATATATATAGTGTGGTGTTTTTGTACCATAGGGTATACTTTGTATATGTGTATACTTATAACCATTTTTGGCTATAGGGTTACTTCTGTAATTAAAATTATCCTTGCTGTCAAATCTGACTATAGGTATTATTTCGCTACCTGCTGGGGGATAGGTATCATAACACCTATGTAGATACTTCCTATTATATGACTATATAGGGGGTACAAAAATACCCCTACTATACTATTATATAATAGAAAATACCCCTACTATACATTTACTATATTTCTATTACACCTTATTGTAATAGAAAATAAAAGCGATATTAGCCGTTAATTATGTGTGGGTTGGTATAGTATAAGGAAAGGAAATAATAAGCGGTTAGAAAGGAAATAAAGGGGGGTGTTTGTGGGGTGTGGTGTGCTTGTTGCTGTTGTGTCTGTCCCTGCTGGGTGTGTGTTTGCTGCTGGCTGGTGTATTGGCTGGCTGGTGTCGTCCCTGCTTGGTGGTGGTGCTGTTGTGTCCCCTGCAGGAAGGTGTCTGTTGTGTTCGTGGCTGGCTGTTCTGCTTGCACTGCTGTTTGTGTCCCCTGCAGGAAGGTGTCTGTTGTATTCGTGGCTGGTGGTGGTGTCGTCCCTGCTGGGTGTGGTGCTGTTGTGTCTGTCCCTGCTGGGTGTGTGTTTGCTGCTGGCTGGTGTCTGTTGTATTCGTGGCTGGTGCTGGCTGCTGTCCCTGCTGCTGAAGGTAGGTAAAAGGGAAAGGAGAAAGAAAGGGAAAGAATGAATAATAAAACAACAATACCAACCCAAAATATTATATATCCACCCCTTGAAGGTGGTATATATAATATTGCTAAATTCCTACAGAAATAAAAAGGGGAACTAACCAAATACGGCTGTTTCCCCTTGCTTGTTATGCTTCCAATATGTCACAAAGTACGTTTATTTTAGTTATTAAATCGTCCACTTCTTTATCCTTGCTTTTTGGTTTGCTGAATAGTACCTTTATTTGCCCTTTAGTTATGTACTGCAATAAGTCCCCACGCATAAGATAAAGCGTATTTATTAACTCCTCACTGCTTTTGTTACTTATTTGTTCCTTTGGGTAGTGCAATTTAAATAATACCTTTTTGCACAACTCATTATAAACCTTTAAAAGGTTGTTTCGCTGTGCTATATATCGTAATGAGTAATCAAATACCCCTTCACTCATTACGTTACTTTCTCTTAACTCCTTTAATCGTGCTAATTTGCTGTTTAGTTCCTTGTTAATGAAATAGTTATCAAAATCACTACCCCCATGTACCTGCAATGTTACATCATATCCCCCTATGTTTTTTGTTGCTTCTATTTTCTTACTTTGTGGTGCTGGCTGTGCCTGCTGTGTCGGTGCTGGCTGTAGTTTAGCAATTATATCGCTATCGGTTTCATGCTTGTAAACACGTTCTACCATTTCTTTAGAGTTACCCAATTGTAACGCAATTTGTTCATCTGATAGCCCCCTTCTTGCCAACTGCGTGGCTACTGTATGCCTTGCATAATGGTTACTTATTTCCTCGAATAATGGCTTGCCGTTCTCGGTTATTCTGTCAAGTCCTGCCCGTTCTGCCAATACCTTTATATTGCGGTTTACAAGGTCTTTTAGTGCGTTGTCCGTGGCTGGTATTAATTCACTACCTTTTAAAGTTTGCAATAAGTCGCTAACTTCCTTTGTCATAGGGATATATGACTTCTTTACTTTTGCCCCCTTTGTTGCCTTTTTATTGATAATTATAATAAATTCGTTGCCGTTGCCGTCTGATTGTGTTGTATACTCCTCCTTTAATATGGTGTATGTGTCGCTAATTCGCTGACCTGTAGCAAGTTGTAATAGAAAAACGTTACGTGAAAATGTTTCCTTTTCGGTCTGTGTTGCCACCTGCTTTAATGCTTCTAATTCTTCTTTTAATAGTTCACATTTAACCTTCTTATTAATAACGGCTAACGTCTTGAAAGTCACTTCTTTTACTCCATACTTTGCGCCCTTGCCGTTAACTAATTCCTTTATAATACGTGCTATAGTGCTACATTTGGTATTGATGTTTTGTGCGCTTTCTCCATTATTTAACATCCAATCCTTGAATGAATTAAACGCTACCTGACTAAGTGCCTTTGCGCTATCTTTCTGATTGGTACTTACCAGCCATTTACACCATTTTTTATAATCTGTTCGGTATGTGTTAATAGTGTTCTTTGCTAAATTCCCTTGCTGTTCCCACATAGTTAACACCTCTTCTATCATCTTTGTTGCTTTAGGTGTTTTCTTTGATTGTATAAATTGCGGTGTTACTGCCATATCGTTATCGGTTAAGTTAATGTTTTCTTTTAATTCTGCAAAGGTAGTAAAAGTATTGGATAAAGCCAAAATACGGACTTGTGCTATATACTGATATAAATCCGCCTGCTCGCTTAACTGCTTATCTGTCAAATCTATATGAACACTTGTTAAGATTGGCTGCTGTTTACGGCTGTCCCAAAGGGCTGGTAATACCTTTCTTTTCGTTGGTATCTTTGCTTGTGCTGTCTGACCTTCACTATTAACATAGTACACCACCATATATAAAGGGGTGGGGCTTGTACTCTTTGGCTTGCGAAGATTGAAATTAACACTAATTAACTGATTAAATTCCATAATTACACACTTTTTTGTCTGTTTGGACGTTCTTAATATTGGTTCTTATTCCCACATATTTGGAACGTGCGTAAATACGTAACTGCTTGATATTCAGTGTTGGGGATAAATAGTAATCATAATTATGAATTTTGAATTATGAATTCTGAATTAAAAGCATTATCTTTGCACCGCTTAAATTTATTTCAGATGAATAAACAGTTTTTATTAGCTGCCTTATGGCTCAGCCCTTTGGGATTGTATGCACATCAGGCTAACGGGATTGGTGCGGTAACATGGAAAAACGAAGCGCCAAAAGAAAGAATGATTCGGGGCATTGATGAGGACAAGACGCACCAGCGTTTTACGCTCAGTGGATATGTGAAAGACCGTAACGGAGAACCACTTATCAATGCAACTATCTACGACCTCACCACACGACAAGGCACAATGACGAATGCCTACGGACATTTCTCGCTCACATTGGGCGAAGGACAACACGAAATAAGGTGTAGCTACGTAGGATATAAAAACCTTATTGAGACCATTGACCTATCTGCAAACCAAAACCATGACATCATCTTGCAAAACGAAGCACAGTTGGATGAGGTGGTTGTGACGACAGACCTGAACTCACCTTTGTTGAAAACGCAGACAGGAAAACTCTCTCTCTCACAGAAAGATATTAAAACGGAGTACGCACTGTTGAGTAGTCCGGACGTTATCAAGACCTTACAGCGTACGAGCGGTGTGGCTGACGGTATGGAACTTGCCAGCGGTCTCTACGTTCATGGTGGTAATGGCGACGAAAACCTCTTCTTACTCGACGGTACACCTCTCTATCATACCAACCATTCATTAGGTCTTTTCTCTTCGTTCAATGCCGATGTTGTGAAGAATGTCGACTTCTACAAGAGCGGTTTCCCAGCACGTTATGGCGGTCGTCTATCGAGTGTCATCGACGTTCGCACAGCTGATGGCGACCTTTATAAGACCCACGGCAGCTATCGTATCGGCTTACTCGATGGTGCCTTCCATATCGGGGGACCTATCAGAAAGGGAAAGACATCCTATAACTTCGGTTTGCGTCGTAGCTGGATGGACCTCCTCACGCGTCCTGCCTTTGCAATAATGAACCACAAGAGTGACAATGAGGATAAGTTGAGTATGTCGTATTTCTTCCATGACTTAAACTTCAAGTTGACCAATATCTTCAACGAACGTTCGCGAATGTCGCTGAGTGTCTACTCTGGTGAGGACCGATTAGACGCAAAAGACGAGTGGCACAGTAACAATAGCAGTGGTTATAATGACGTAGACATCTATGTGAATCGCTTCCACTGGGGTAACTTCAATGCTGCCTTAGACTGGAACTACCAATTCTCGCCGAAGCTCTTTGCTAACTTCACAGCCGTTTATACGCACAATCGCTCAACGGTTAGCAGCTCAGACGAGTGGAGATTTACACGCCCCGGAGAGAAAGAACAACTAACATTGACCTCTCATGGCTATCGTTCATCTATTGATGACATCGGCTATCGAGCAGCTTTCGACTTCCGTCCAAGCCCTCGTCACCACATTCGCTTTGGTCAGGACTATACCTATCATCGCTTCCAGCCACAGACTTACAACCGTTTTGATAACTATCAAGCCAATAGTGAGGCAAAGGCTGACACGATTGCGACCCACAGTTATAATAAGAATGTGGCACATCAGCTGACCTTCTATGCCGAAGACGAGATGACACTCAACGAGAAATGGAGCCTCAACGGGGGTGTGAATGCCGATGTCTTCCATATTAGCGGTAAGACCTTCGCAACACTGAGTCCACGTCTTTCGATGAAGTTCCAGCCAACGGAGCGCCTGTCTCTTAAGGCAAGCTACACGCTGATGAGCCAGTTTGTACACAAGATTGCCAACTCCTTCCTCGATCTTCCAACCGACTACTGGGTGCCAACGACGGCTCGACTACACCCGATGCGCTCTTGGCAGGTGGCTGCAGGAGCTTATATGAAACCTAACAAGCACTGGTTGCTCTCGTTGGAGGCTTATTACAAGCGTTCAAGTCATATCCTACAGTATTCAAGTTGGGCAGGATTGGAGCCACCAGCAGCCAACTGGGACTATATGGTTATGGAAGGTGATGGTCGCTCTTACGGTGTTGAATTGGATGCTGATTACAACGTTTCCAACCTCACACTACATGGTTCTTATACCCTCTCATGGACTGAGAAGAAGTTTGATGACTTCTACGATGGTTGGTATTATGATAAGTTTGACAACCGTCATAAGCTCACCCTCACCGGAAGATGGAACATCACAAAGAAGATTGCAGCCTTCGCAGCATGGACATTCCGCACAGGTAACCGCATGACAATCCCTACTCAGTATATCGGATTGCCTGACGTTCCAGCGCAGGAGCAGGGAGGATTGACCTTTAATTCATCTGATGACAACACGTTAAACTTTGCTTACGAAAAGCCTAACAACGTTATCTTGCCGGCTTATCACCGTCTTGACATCGGCTTCGACTTCCACCATACCACCAAGAAGGGGCATGAGCGCATCTGGAACCTCAGTTTCTACAATGCTTATTGCCACCTGAACTCACTCTGGGTACGTGTGAAAATCGACGGCAATAACCAGATGAAGATAAGGAACATAGCGTTCATCCCTGTGATTCCATCATTCAGTTACACATTTAAATTCTAAGTTTCGAACATGAAAAAGATATTTTTCCTCCTCTTCCTTGCCCTATCGGTGATGAGTTGCAAGGATGATTTCAGTGTCAGCAACCTGCCTGATGCAAAGCCAAAGTTGGTTGTCTATTGTATGCCTTCTACTTCCGACACCACTTATATCACGGTGTCACGTAGCATACCTTTGAAACAATATAACACAACAGAGAAGAATGTGATGATTGATGATGCAGTGATCAGCTATCAATTGAACGGACAGACGAGGACGGTGACTGCCTTGGGCAATGGTCGCTATCGTGTCGTTGGACAGCAGAAGGCGGGCGATAAGGTGCAGTTGCGTGTTGAAGCGCAGGGCTTAGAGGCTGTCGAATCATCTACGGAGATTCCACAACCGATTGGTATCAGCAATATTACCACACGTATGGTACGTATGAAGAGAGACCCTTCGGCAAATGTAGAAGACTTCCTGCAGCTGCAAGCCACCTTCACCGACCCTGCCCAGACACACGATTATTATGCTGTGCGTGTCAAGAGTAAGAAGTTGCGCTACCTTTATGTTGCCTGTTTTAAGAATATGGGTGGCTATATGCAGGAGGTGATGAGCTACTATTCTTACGCTGACTATATGGAGGGACGTAAGAGCAACAGCTATGATAGTGTGGCTGTAAGATACGACTTGGTAACTGAGTATATACCTATCTCAACGGCAAGTGAACCGCTTCTGAACCCATTGTCAGACATTGACGATGATTTCGACTTCAGTAGTGACTTCTATAAGCAGTTCTATGTTTTCGATGATGCGACAATCAACGGCAAGACTTACACACTTCGTCTGAATGTTGAGCCTTACACTGGTATAAGAGATGAGACCAAAGCATCTTTGGCAGAGCTAAAGACAAAGTATGGCATAGAGGAAGGATTACAGTTAGAGTTCTATCACATCGCCCCAGCCTACTACCGTTTCCTACAGGCTCTGAACGATGTTTCGAACAATTCCCTTGCTCAAGCAGGCCTCTCTACTATCCGTACCACCTACAGCAATATGCTGAATGGTATGGGAATCTGTGCTGGGTTTAATATGAGCCAAGCAAAACACTAACGGGCCAAAGCCAACTGGCCCAGCCAGCACCAACCGGCCCCTCCCCCTTACCCCTCCCCCAACCAACGGTCACTGACCGAAGGGAAGTAAAGGGAGGGGCGTAAACACCGTGATACCCCTTATGGCATGGAAAACATGTAAGTTAATAGCTATAAAAAACATAGCAAGACGTTCAACTGTTCATTCTTTTATCATCCTCGCACACAAAAAAGCACTTCATTTTAAGACTCCGACCACAGATGAGGATTCGAAAAAATATTACATAAGTTCAGGTAACACACCTATAAATCACGGCAAAAACACATATAAAAAGTAGGTTTATAACTAAAAGGAAATCAGTTAGTTATAAAGCAGCATAAGAAAAGGTGCTTAATTAGACTCCAAAAGGGCGTTAGTAAGACTTCAAAAGGGCACCTATTGCAAGCCAATTAGGCGTGAAAAATAAACTAAAAGAGTATGTTTTGGAAAAGGGTTTGAAAAAAATTAGACAAAAAATAAGCAAGTCCAAGCCTCAAAACTAACCAGTCCTTCTCTCATTACTTCCCTTTAGTAAATGACCGTTGGTTCGAAGAGGAGATGGGGAGAGAGGCTCGGAAGGGGTATCTCGGTAATTACGCCCCTCCCTTTTTACTTCTCCAACACCTTAAACTCTGCCCCAGTGGCGAAGTCCTGACCATTCTGCTCACTGAGGGCTGTCAGACGAACGAAGCGAGCCTTGACTGGT
>ERZ1674239.165-NODE-165-length-17477-cov-2.579268_pt1 | contig 17477 bp, 21 predicted proteins | sample MGYA00581208_ERZ1674239 | MGnify/ENA primary metagenome ERZ1674239 (study PRJEB41354, sample SAMEA4873308) | human saliva metagenome | biome: human-associated habitat [ENVO:00009003]; feature: mouth environment [ENVO:08000002]; material: saliva material... | reverse complement strand
GTTGACGACTAAAACGAAAACTAAGGAATTTTTTGATACCTCACTTTCAAAATATAAATTCTCCAAGAATATCAGTTTTATCCTTGGAATAGGGAAAACTCCTTCTACAACAAATCCTAATGAAAAACAAGAACAAAAAGCTGAAGAAAGCTTTACAGAAAGTTTGAAAGAAAATATACTTTCCACAGAGAATGAGAGGAATCGTTATGTGATAATCGATACCTATGACACGACGAAAAATTCTAGAAGTATAAGAAAAACCGTTGGAGTACCTCAGAAAAATGAAAATTTTCTTACTCCATCAACAGTCCTTACTCAGCATAAATTTGCAGTACTTAACGATCAGGTGAGTGATTATTTGGACAGAAATGCAAACCTTCTCCTAGAAATAAATGATAAACTCAAAGAGCTTGATCAGGTTTTAAGGTCATTATCTCAGAAAAAATAAAAAAGGACATCAGAATTTCTCTTAGTCCCTTTTTATAAAGTAGATATCTTTTTATTAATCTAACTTGTGGATAACCAGTCCACTTCTGAGTTTTGGTTCAAACCAAGTTGTCTTTGGTGGCATGATATTTCCGGTATCAGCAATATCAATGAGTTGCTGCATACTTACTGGGTAAAGTGCAAAAGCAACTTTCATTTCTCCGTTATCTACTCTTCTTTTGAGCTCTCCAAGTCCTCTAAGCCCTCCTACAAAGTCAATTCTCTTGTCGGTTCTGAGGTCTTTGATTCCGAAAAGCTGATCCAAAACGAGATTTGAAAGGATCGTCACATCAAGCACTCCGATAGGATCTTTATCATCATAGGTTCCTTCTTTCGCAGTAAGGGAGTATCGTTTGTTTCCTAGATACATACTGAAATTGTGAAGTGCTGTTGGTCTATATTCAGCTTCCCCTTTTTCTTCTACCGTGAAATGAGTCTGAAGTTTCTCAAGCAGTTCTGCTTCGCTCATTCCGTTAAGGTCTTTCAAAACTCTATTGTAATCCATAATTTTAAGCTGATTATCTGGGAAAATTACTGCCATAAAGTAGTTAAATTCTTCTTCTCCAGTATAGTCAGGTTTTGCGGTTCTTCTCTCAAGTCCAACCCTTGCAGCAGCAGCGGTTCTGTGGTGTCCATCAGCAACATAGAGTGCAGGAACTTTCGCAAAGAGCTCAGTAATTTTAGCAATCAAAGCCTGATCATTAATCACTCGGAAATGATGTCCAAATCCGTCATCTGCCACGAAATCATATTCAGGTTTCTGATTTTTTACGACTTCTTCAATGATTCCATCAAGCTCTGCCTGTGCTGGATAGGCAAAGAATACTGGTTCTACATTCGCATCCGTAATGTTCACATGGATCATTCTATCATCCTCCTTGTCTCTACGAGTGAGTTCGTGCTTTTTGATGCTCTCATTGAAATAATCATCAATGCTGGTGCAGGCTACGAATCCGTATTGGGTTCTTTCACCCATCGTCTGCCCATAGATATAGATTTTTGGTTCAGTATCTTGAACGAGCCATCCTTTATCTTGGAATGCCTTGAAGTTCTCCACTACCTTGTCATATACAGCTTGAGAATGCTCATCAGTCCCTTCTGGAAGATCAATTTCTGCCTTGGTGACATGAAGGAGAGAATACTGATTTCCTTCGGCTTCTTTTCTCGCTTCAGCTGAATTCATCACATCATAAGGGCGAGATGCGAGCTGTGCTACGATCTCTTGTGGAGGACGAAGCCCCTTAAACGGTCTTACTACTACCATATTCTATTGATTTTAAAAAGATAAAAATCTGATTTAAGCTTAGGATTTTTGAAACTGAAAGCAAGAGAAAGTATTTTTTAGCGAAGATCCAAATTGTTCTCTCTTTTTACTGAAAAAATAAGTATAAGTTTATAGTTCCTATCTGGAGAAAGAAAAATAAAAAATAAGAAATAATAATTCTTGAGTGATAAAACTTTTCTTGACAAAAAGATGGATATTAGTAAACTCCAAATTGATCTTTTACTTTCTCTATTTTTTGTGATGAAAAAAAACTGATTTTTATTTTTCGCACTCTTATTCTTACTAGGATTCAGTCCAGTATTCGCTTTAGAGGCAAAGATTGTAGGTAAGTCGACTTCACTTTGGCTAAAACCTCAAAAAGTAACTCCTACAACCACCTGTGGGGTGGAACTTGGAGATAATAACGCATCTTGGATTGACTTCTGGAAGGACTGTTGAGAAGATGTTGATTCAAGACGCAATAATGCAGAGCGTGACCGACAAGCCAGGCACGATCGTATTGAGCCTCAGCGGCATGAGGGCTCAGGAGCTAATTTTCATCCAAGAGTAAATTTTAAGGATGATAACAACCCACGGTCTGCTTCCTTTGAGGGGAGGAAATATAAGAAATATTATGAAACTTTTATTGTGCGAAAAGTCTCAGATTTATCAGACAATGTGCATGTCCCCTTTCAGATTTTAAGAGGCTCCTCATCACGAGATAATTGGTTTGTGAAATGACAGGGGAATCCTTTTTCATACAGTACTGGAAACAGCCAAAGAAATAATACAGATGCTTATAGGCTGGTTTCTATCAATTGAGGTGAAAACCGTTTGACTAAACCAGGGGTTCATATCTATTGGGGTTGAGGTAATAGGCTATTCAATGTATTCAATGTAGACTACAAATACCGTATTGGTCCTAAACATTCTCCTGCTTCAGATAGATACAATAAGTCAGCCGTTATGAATAATGATGATATCTATGAGATTATTTCTATTTCACAAAACTGAGGCTTAACTAGTGACCAAAGAGCACAAGTAGCGTCCTATCTCGCAATCAAGTATGGAATCCCACTAAGACATGATTATTTTGCAGGAAATGGAACTAAGGTGTATGATCTCTCAAGCTATGAGAATCAGGTTTTTGGACTTGGAGAAGATATTGATACTACTTCACTTGATCAGAGAATCGCAAAAGCATTGGAAGACGATGATTTGATTATCAGTACGGATGATAATTTTACAGGGCTTAATGATCAGCATAAATCACTTGAAAAAAATAAGGCCTATCTTCTCCTCTGAAATAATGCGAAGACCTATACTTGAACTACGACTGATGGACTTGAAAAATCAGATTATGAACAGTATTTTACGATGCGTAGTCAAAAAATTTGGAAAATTCAGAATACTGATTTTGAGCAGAAAGTAAATCTCCAGTTTGGATCAGCTTTTACGGGTTTAGTTGGGGCTGATGATAAGTATGTTCTCCTCGTGAGCTCTGATGATGGGAAGTTCTCAGAGCTTGAAAGCATCAAATGAACTGGAGAATTGATGACTGATGGGAAGCTCGTTTTCAAAGATATAGAACTGCCAGAAGGAACGAATTATATGACAGTTGCGATTAGAGATTTGACTTCTCCTGAATGATTGGATTTTGATGGAGATCAATATTATCCTCAGAAATTTTTCTCTGGAGCTAATTTCCCTTTAGCGACAACAGGAACGAAAGATTTAGGAGTGGGAATCAGAAAATTTATTTGGGAAATTAAAAAGTGAACTTGAACTGATGAAATCTGAACTTTTACAGAATCAAAACCTTTTTTTAATATTCTTATTTGTCAGACTCCAACAGAAACAAACTGTATCCCAGAGGGAACAGGGTTTAGGTTTGCTCTTTCTGTTGTGGATCGTGCAGGGAATGAAAAATCAGTTTCTGATATAGGAAATCCTTATATGGCAGGGATTGTTGTAGATAGGACCCCGCCAAAAATGACCTTAAAACCTGGGACTGATGAGATTTGGATTAATTATGGAGAGAGTTTTAACCTTTCAACAGAAACGCCAGAGGTTAGCGATAATCTTCAACATTCAGCTATTAGGATTGATCTAAAATCAGATCCAGACCCTCTTCCAGCTTCTCCATTTACAGGGAGTTTTAGAGTAATTTATACGGCTACAGATTGGGCTGGAAATAGTACGCAAAAAGAAAGAACTATTCGTGTGAATGAAGCTCCAACGATTGAGGGACTTTCTGTGCATTTAGGAACAAATAATAATAAGGCAAAGCCGACTATCACTTTTACTCCAAAAGATCAAACCAGAAGTCTGACTACGGGAAAGATTGAGATTTATGAGTGAGGAACTGCTAATTTGCTTAATACAAAAAGCCTCTCTTCTCTCAATAATGGGACTGAGGTTTCTGAATCTTTTACTCTCCCTGAAAAGACTTACTATACCGTGAAAGTTCAGATCCGAGATGAAGGAGGACTTACTTCTAGAGAAGAAATCTCCTATCCACCAATAGTACATTTTGAACCAAACAATTTCGCACCAACAAGTGGGGATCTTGCAGTAACGGTCAAAATCTGGTCGCCATGAACGCTTTCAGAAGTGAAGTTTCAATCTCCTTTTATTGTGAAAGTAGGTGAAAATCAGATTATTCAGGGAGGTGACTTTTTAGATAAATGTACTACAACTACAGGTCAGAATACTACAGGTCAGAATACTACTTGTAAGCTTACGATTTCCTCTAGTTCTTCTCAGACAGGAGATCTGAAAATTATTGCTACTGATGATTTTTCAACAGGAAATAATACTTTGAAGCTGATTATAGATCAGACAAAGCCTACAACTCCAGTATTTACCGCACCTTCTGCAGATACTGTTCAGAACTCAAAAAATCTGAAATTCCAGTGGAATAACCTCACTGATGAATGAGGAGCAGGACTTGATAAAATCTTCTGGAAATTAAAGAAAGGAGAAAACGAGGTAGGAAGCGGAAATTTTACTGATCTGACGACAAGAACTCTTGAAAAAGCTAATATAGCAGAAGACGGAAGTTATACGCTAACACTTTGGACGCAAGACAAAGCAGGAAATAAAAGTGATGAAGCCGTAAGTCATAAGATCCAAATTGATACCGCTGCTCCAAACGAAATCCAAAATCTGACTTCAGCTTTTGATCCTGATAGTGCAAAACTTGGCTTCTCATGGAATAAAACGACTGATGAGGGAGTAGGGCTTTCTGGCTATCTTTGGACTTTCAAAAAAGGTAGTCAAGAACTGAGCTGAGGAATACTTGGCGATGAAGCTAATCCATCACTTAGCTTTGAAAATATTGCAAAAGAAAATGCAAGCTATACGCTGACGCTTCAAGCAGTAGATAAAGTAGGAAATAAAACTAGCGAACAAACGATAAGTTACAAAGTCCAGCTAGTTGAGCTTACTTTCAAGGCTGGAGAGCATGTTAAGATATGAGCATCAACTTATCTTCAGCTCTTTAGTGGTGCAAAGCAAGAAAATCTGACCTTGCCAACGCTCACTCCAGATCCGTGATATAAACTTAAAACCCCAACACGAGAGCCGGATTTCAATACTTCAGATCGTGCTACAGAAAATAAAACCTACACTGGAAATGCTGAGAAAGATCCAGATCAGCGAGTAAAATTAACGATCCATCATCAGGAAGGAACAGGAACTGAAAGTCCATTTGAAGTCCTCAAAATAAGTGAGTTAAGTAATCTTCCTCTTCAATCTTATAAAACAGGATTCTTGTTGACAGGTTGGGCAGCAACATCAGGTGGAACAATCCTTCCAGCAGATACGAAATTTACTGCTGATACCGATCTCTTCGCAGTTTGGGAGAAAGATCCAGAACAGTGGATTTCACTCTCTTATGATCTTCAGTGAGGAGTGTTAAGTTCTCCAAATCCAGATAGCCTTTTGAGTTGAACATTGCTAAGTACTCTTTCTCAGCCAAGCAGATCTTGATTCCATTTCAGTGGTTGGAACTATACCGGAGAGGCAATTTTGCCTTCAAATACTGCTTTGATAAAATCAGGAACGCTCTATGCTAACCGAAGTGAAAATCCATTGGAGCGATTGACGATTACTTATCATCTCAATGATGGTTCTGCACAGCAAAAAACCAGTAAACTTCTTAAATCTGGAGCGACTTTCCAGGCTCTAATCCCTGAGCCAACTAGAATGGGATATACTTTCATCTGATGGACAAAAGATCTCGCAGGACAGCAAGCAATAGCACTAGGAGCCTCAATTACGGGAGATCTTGCTATATATGCTCAATGGAAACCAATTCCATCTATTGTTCCTACTCATGGATATAGTGGAGGTGGTGGATTTATTTCTCATTCAGCTTCACAAAATTCAATACCATCATCGCAGGAAACCATAACAAATACTGAACTTTCCAAAGAGGAAAAAGAACAGCAAACAGCATATGAACGAGCTTATGAAAATAAGATTACGACACTTTATCCTCAGAAAGAAGCCAGACTTTTTGAACCAATTACCAGAGCTGAACTTGCAAAAATGATGTCAGTATATACTACGAAATTCCTTAAAAAAATTCCGATCTCTTGAAAACTAGGATGTTCTGACTTCCAAGATAAAGACCAAACCAGTCCTGAACTTGCAGGATTTATGCAAACGGCTTGTGAACTTGAAATTATGGGACTTCATTCTGATGGAAAGACGCCACTTTCATTATTCAGACCAAATGATTTAGTTTCTAGAGCTGAATTTGCTACGGTACTTTCTAGAATGAAGCGAGGAAATCAATATGATAATAATCAACCAGAATGACGATGGGAAGACCATCTCAAAAACTTGCATGAAAAAATGATTATTACGATTCCAGATCCTAATATTATAGAGCTGAGAGGACGAATTCTTCTCATGCTCCATAGAATGGAAAGATAAAGAAAAAATCCTTGAGTTAAAAGCTCAGGGATTTTTTTGTATGATAAATAATAATATTATTTATTTTTTAGAAGTAATTTCAAAACTTCGATACTTTTTCTCATGGCATAATCCAAGTTTCCCTCATGGGCTTCTCTTGCATCACTATCAGCTCCATCTGAAATTGCTTTGATGATTATCAGTTTTTCGAGTATTCAAAACTCACGAGCAACGCTTGCTACAGCAAATGCTTCCATTTCTACTACATGAGCGCCAGTTTGTTCCCTTAGTTCTCTTACTTTTTCAGTATCATCAATAAACTGATCTCCCGTCAGACAAAAACCTTCATGATGGATTCAGTCTTCTCTTTTTCCTAGATTGATAGCTAGAGAAGGTAAAGAAATCGGACTCTTTGCATAATTCAAATGCTGACCATCAAAGGGCAAATACATGTCATGTTGAGCGACGGTATTGATGAGAAAAACATCTCCAATTTTAGCTTCCTGACCCAGTAAACTTCATGCGATTCCAATATTTATCAGGCATTTTAACTCATACTCCATACAAAGGAGGCTTGTAGCAATACTTGCCTGAATTTTCCCAACTCCAGACAAGGCAAGCACCACTTCATCATTTTCAAAAAAACTGATATTTTGGAGGCTTTTTGTAGCTTGAAGTCCAAAAAGAGTAATGAGATGATCAGCTTCTTCTGCCATTGCAGTAATAATTCAGATTTTTTGCATTGTTTAGTACGTTTATTTAAACCATCTTCTAACCACAAACTTTTTAGCTTTTGGAAGTGATGAGGCAGAGTAATTATTGACTGGTTTCCTGGTTTTGAAAATTTCTTCTAATCTTTTTTTGATTTCAACAATTTCTACTCCACCAGGATTTTTTCCCCTTCCTCTGCTTTCAATCGTTCTTTTTTCATCCAAAACAACCACAACATGCCCATCTCGAACGATAATATCCAGAGGCTTTAGGAGCATTGCAATTTGTTCTACGGTTTTTCACTCAATTTCTACTGCTTCTCAGAAGTTCAGGAGGCTACGAGAATTTCTAGGGGTATAACCATTTGTTGCTTGATAGAGGAGTCCAGAACAGTCAACTCCTTTCATTAATTTCCTTTTTTTCTCAAGAGAGGAGAGTTTGCTCTGTGATGGGAAAAAATGTTCATTTTCTGGTACTCCTTGATACCAGGTCCCTCACCAGATATAGGCGGTCCCAGAGGTCGCAAGCAGGTTATCAATGACTTCTTCAAACGAAGGCAAAATCTGACTCTTCTCTTCATTTTTTTGGTCAGTTTTTTGGATATATCTTGCATCTAAAAAGTAGCCAACTTTAGCTCCTCTTCCTGCATCAAATTCCCTCGTGCGAACTTGGTAATAAGTAAATCCGTCTTTCTCAATTTTCCTCATTAAAGTAACAGGAGTATCAGGGGGGAGTACTACCGCAAGATCAATAATCATATTGTTCCCATCGACTTTCATACCTGTTGTTCCTTTTCATCAGAGAATTTTATTAAGGTCAACATTATCTACAGGAAGTCGAAAAAGGGGAGTAGGAATAACGGTTCTTGCATATCCCTCAAATTCTTTATTTGCTTCAATTTGGAGCGCTCTGGAAATTTCCTCAGAGAGTTGCTGAGTTTTTTTGAGCTCTTCCAAGATTTCATTTCTTCTGACTTCAGGAAGCGTAGTAAGCGTGGCAACTCTATTCTTGATAAATTCTTGATCTTTCTGCGTAAGTTTAGGACCATAAAGTTTCATCTTGATCGGGAGAAATGCCTTACGAATAGCAAGTGACTTCTGAGCTAAACGAGAAAAAAATTCAGATTTCTCTTTTTTTTCAGCTGAAGGAATAGCTTGATTAAGCTGACGATCAATTTGATGATGTTCTTCTTTGGTAAAAGGGGAGTAGGCAAAAGTTATATTTCCAAACAAGAATACTACGAGTCCTATGAGCACATATCTTTTTTTCATGGCATTGACAAAAAAATAAACCTGATCAAAGATAAAGATTCCCTCCCTGAAAACAAGAACTAATTTAAAAGTTGCAAAATTTTAGGAAACCTATACACTTAGTTCTGATTTACTTTTTTAATGCTTTTTCTATGCAAAATGCAACGCTTGTAAGTAAAAAATTTCTCAATGATCATGTGATAGAGCTAAAACTCAAAACAGAAAAAATAAGTATCCATCCAGGACAATGGTTTTTTGTTCATTATATTGGAGAAGAAATTCCTTTTAAGAGAGCCTATTCTGTTGCCGATGTGGAACAAGAGGGGAATTCCAGTATTTTTACTTTTTTGATCAAGTTGGTCCCTTGAGGAAAAGGATCTGAAGCCTTGAAAACCGTAGATGAAAAAACTCAATTCTGACTTGAAGGCCCAAATGGACATTTCATCCTCAAAGCCACCTCCAACCCTAAAGTTTTCCTCTCGACAGGAAGTGGGCTTGCCCCCTGCTATTATATGGCAAAATCTGAAAAAATCGGAGTGAAAAAACGGTTTTTCTTTTCCGTTTCTTATGAAAAAGATCTCTTTTATGAAGAAGAAATCAAAGCTCTAAACATTCCAGAAACACATATCCATATTTCTAGAGAGGAGCTAGAAGGTTTTGAAAAAGGAAGAATTCAGATTCAGGATTTTGATTTTCCTCTAGAGACAGAATTTTATATCTGCGGAGTCCCAGCGATGGTCAAAGACTTTATGACTCAGCTGAAAGAAAAAGGCTATAAGCATATTTTCATAGAAGCCTATTAAAGTAAACAATCTTTCGCCTTACATCTTGGAAGTGTATTACTTGACCATTCCGCCAAGCCTCCCTGCAAAGAAAAAGCATGGTACCCCAGTTCTTGTAATTTCTGAACCCAGAAAGCAGACTTTTTCCCATAAGCACAATAGAGTACAAGCGTCTTACCAGCAAAAGGACGAAAACTTTCCAAACTAAGTTCAGCAAAAGGTAGACAAAGAGCTCCTGGTAAATGCACATGAGCAAATTCCTGCTGAGTCCTAAGATCAATCAAGACATACTCCTGCCTCAAAACCAAATCTTCTGGATCAGAAAAAGAATCCTCTGATTCTAAAGCCTGCACATAAAGTTTCTCAAACACTTTTTTGGACTCTCGAAGAGTATTCGCAAATGAATCTAAACCCAAAGAAGAAGATTCCAAAAGAAGTTCCTGATTCAGAACTTCAGGGAAAAGCTCTGCATCACAATATGTAAAATATTCATCTAGATAGGGATAGGGACCATCAGGACAAATTACCACCGCTGCCATAGGCTTTTTTGAAAAAGGGCTTAATTGCCCTAATGCCTTAAGCTCCGCAAGATGCAAAAACAATCCCTGCAAAGCCATTCCAGAACTTGGCCCCACAAGAAACCCTGCTCTAATAAGTGCTAAACTACTTTCATACGCCTGCTTACTACTAACTTCTACTAAGACATCCACAGCAGCTTGCCAATCAAAGCCAATTTGTTGCAATAAATGATAAGTTCTTGGTCAAGGGATAGGGTTATTTGGTTTTCTCACGACTCCAAGAGCGGAAACAGAAGCAAAATGTGATTTGAGACACTCAGAGATCCCAATAAAAGTTCCCGTAGTACCGAGTCCAGCACAAAAAAAACGAAATTCTACCTCATCTTTTAAAGACTGCAATTGTTCAGAAAGCTGTTTCCCCGTTAAACGAGCATGTATTTGTGGATTTGCAATATTATGATATTGATCAGGATTATATCGTCATGCTTGTTTCCCTTCTTCTCTCGCTTTGACAATACCACTCCTAGGATCTTGAGGATTAGGACAAATTTGCTCTGCATGCACCACCGCCTCAACCCCAAAAAGCTGAAGCAATTGTAGCTTTCCTTTCGTGATTTCTTGAGAAACCCAAGCTCTCATCTTAGGAATCCCCATACTCCTTCCTAGCACTGCAAGAGAAAAAGCAGTATTTCCAGAAGAATTTTCCACAATAGTATGAGGTAATTGATCATCAAACTGTCAGCTCTCTTTTGCCTGATGAAGCATCCCTCGAGCAGAAAGAGACTTAATATTTCCCAAAGGTAAAAAAGTCTGAAGTTTCAAAAACACTCTGACTCCATCTTGAGCATAAGGATTCAAATCAACAGGCAGTTCTACCAGTGGAGTGAGATGATGATAAGGATTGAGAAAATCCTCTAAAGCAGAAGTTCAAGAAAAAACAGATCAAGACATGTTAATTACAAAAAACTAAAATGTTCATCAATTTGCCCAGTCAAATCACCAAATCTTTCCTTGATAAACCCTTGAGCAACATATTTTCTATGTAAAGCATAAAGCTTGTCTAATCTCGCTTGTAGAGGCTGTTCCAAAGTTTGTGCTTGCTTGACAATTTGCTCAAATAGCAGCTGAAACTCAGGCTCAAGCTGAGAAAACTCCATCAATCCTCCTTGCTTCTCTAACTGTCTTAGATAAGAAGAGATCCCCAGCATACCAAGCAGTTTTTCAGAGGGCAAAGCAGCAGAGAGAAAAAGCTGATCCTCTTGGTCAAAACATTTATTCCCAAGTGCAAAAAGCTGATCATAGACTCCCGCAGCTTGAGCCAGACGAGCATACTGTTTCCAGACTTCTTTTCCTTTTTGCGTAGGTTCCAAGACAAGAAGTAAAAGATCAAATTGAGCATGCAGACTAGAGGCAAAAGCATCTACCCCTGCCACCATATCCACGACCACTACTGCCTTTTGATCATCCATATGCGAAAGCAAATTTTCCAAAATCGCTAAATGATTATGATAACAAGATGCGCCAATCTCTGATCCTTGATAAGTCCCTACCACCATCAAAGCAAGCTGATCGAGCACTTCAGCAAAACAATACAGAGGATGTGCACGATCTCTGAGTACAAAAAGCTGACTTTCTGAGGTTGGAGGAGTTGTTTTCCTAAAAGTCTCCAAAGAACCAATACGCTGATTATCCCCTTTGAGATAGGTTTTGATCGTTTGAGTCGTCTCAGGAAAAGAAAGATATTTTTGCTCAGGAAACTCCCCTCATGGAAGAAATAATCCAGGCAAATGGACATTCAAATCAGCATCAATCAACAAAAGATTTTTTCCCTGCTGAGCTAAATATAAGGCAAGTAACGCTGATATAGTAGTTTTCCCACTACCTCACTTCCCAACAACTGCTATTCTCATCACTATCTGACAATATAAATAAAATTATTTTCCACAACTACAGTACTGCTGATGCTCCTTTTTCCATTTAATCAAAGTTCTCGTAGAGATTCAAAAATCATCAATAACCGCTTGTGCTGTATTCTTTTGATGACAATAAGCATCGACAACTGCTTCTTTGAATTCAGGACTATAGGTCCCTCTTTTCCCATCAATTGTAAAGGTAGATTGGCACGCTCCACAGAAAAATCTCTGAGAATTATTTCTCCCATGCCCATGCTTTCTGGTTTTTGTGCTTTTGCACTTGATGCAGGTAGTCATCAATATAAAAAAAATAAAAATCAGATTTTCATTTACGTGAGTATACTGAAATAAAATAGCAATATCAAGAGATGATTTTTTTGAATGGCTTGATTTTATAGGTAAAAATCAATATATTCTCCACTCACATCAAAAAATAAAAAAATGAAAGCAAAAATTTTTACAGAAAAAGATCCTCAAGAGTTAGAAAAAGCATTAAACTCTTTTCTCTCTAGAGAAAATGTAAGTGAGATTTATTCTATTACGCCGATTGTTTCAAAAAAAACGTCTGGAATAATTGTCGTTTATTTAGCACCTCCAAAAGTTTGGGGAAAGTGAAAAAAGAGAGCGAATAAGCTCTCTTTTCCTTTAATTAAAAAATCTACTCAATAAACTGCTTAAAGTCTGAAAAGTTTTCAAAAGACTGATAGACCGAGGCAAATCTAACATAGACGACAGGATCAATTTCTTTGAGTGCGGCTAGGATATCATCTCAGATTTTTTTACTTGAAACCTCGGCTCCCTCACTTTGCCGAGAAATTTCTAAATTGTTAATCAGAGAGTCTACGATTTCTGGATTGAAAGGTCTTTTCGCAAAAGCAAGCATCACTGATTTTCTAAGTTTTGCTCTATCATAGAGTTCTTTTGTGCCATCTCTCTTGATCACCATGAGTTCTGTGAGTCCAATTCTCTCAAACGTAGTAAATCTATGCGAACATCTCTCGCATTCTCTTCTTCTCCTGATAATGGTTCCTTCTTCTATCATTCTAGAGTCGATGACTTTGGAATCCATATTTTTACATTTTGGACACTTCATATTCTGAAAGATCAACTAAAAACTGATTTTTGGAACTTTTTTTATCAAAAGATAGACTGATCGTGAATCTCATTCAGATTTTTTTCTTCTGGTGCATGATGATTAGATTTTTCTACAAATTCCTCAAGAGAAAAGGTGAACTCCTCTCCATCCATAAAAATCTTCTGAAAATGCAAAAAGTAGAACATCACGAGCGCCGTCATCCTTACGTCATTTTTACAATATTTCTTAAACTCTTCCAAGAATTTTTTATTTCCAGTTTCTTGGTATTGATTCCAGAGCACTTCTCCTTCAGCTCCAGAAGAAAGTGTTTTCTGGACTCCAACTAATGCTTCTGAGAGTTTATTTAGTCAGATTCTTCTTTTTGTGAGATTTTGAAAAAAGACATAGAGATCGATACTTTTTTCGTTAAGAATTTTGATTTCCTCCTCTCCATAGCCTACATTCCAAGCCGAAACTGGATTATCAAACCAAATCTGGTTGAATCCTACGATATATCCATCAAAAGCGAGCATCTCATCTACGAAAGCTTTCAGGTCTTCCTGCAAAATACAGCGGTATTCCATTTTAGTTCCATCAGGAATCATCGCATAGGCAAGCAAAAATTTTGCGGATCTCAGGTCATCAACTACGGTTGTTTCAATATCATAGACGAGATACGGTTTATCTAAGATTTGAGAATAATTTCCTGTCATAAACTCATCCATCAGAATCTGTTCAATCGTTTTTTGTCAGATTTGTCTTTCTTTTTTAGAAATGTATTTGATGATTAAGGATTGGATTGCAGATTTCTGATCAAAAGGAAGTACAACCTCAATTTTATCCTGTTCATCAGTAAGAATTAGTTGATCTCCTTGCTTAGAAACCCTAAAAGCTACGTCTGAACGATAAAAATAATACAGATCATTCCCTTCACGAAAACACATCTTGAAAAAATCATTCGCTCACTGACATTTCTCTCTCTTAATGATAGCGTAGAAGTGAGGAATGAAATTATTTTGAATCTTTGTCAAATCACTTAGAGAAAATCTCTTATACATAGGAAAAACATAAATAACTAAAAATCAACAAATTTTTCTTTGTTAATTCTTAAAAAATTTCCTATGATAAACCAGGAATATTTGGAATTCCACCACCATTTCCTCCACCGAGCATTCCTGCGAGATTGCTTGGATCAAAACCGAGAATATCTTTAGTCTTCTCTGCAGCGACTTCTTGAGCTTTATTTTGAGCTTTTTGGAAAGCTTTTACGACTAATTCTTCAAGCTGTTCTTTTTTACTTGGATCAAGTAAAGCAAGTTCATTGACTTTGAAATCTCTGATTTTCATTTCTCCCGTCATATCAATCACGATACTACTTGCTTTTTCTCCATTTTCATCTGTAAATTCTCCTTCTTTGGCTCTAATTACGAGGTTTTTGAGCGACTTTTGAAGTTCCTTGTACTTATCGTACATTTTTTTCAATTCTCCCATTTTTCCTAAATCCATTGTTCTATCTACTAAACAAAATAAAAAACCTGATTTTTTCTCTTTTTTCGTAAAAAATCTTAATTCTAAACTACTTCTTCACTACTCCAAAGTACTTAATTACAAGGAAAACCAGAAATGCGGTGATCAAAAAGTCAATTAATCTCGCAAGTGCTTTCCCATAAAGTACTCCATTCCAAGAGAGTTCTTCAAGTTTATTGATCTTTAGTTTTTTGAAAAGGGGAGTAAAAAAAAGAGGGGTTACAAAATCTTCTACAAAAGACTTTACCAAATCTCCTACTTTCACAGCGACTAAAAGTCCGATTGCTGTTCCAACGACATTGTATTCCGCAAGAAAAGCTGAAAATTCTTCTAACATAACATTCAATATATTAATATAAAACAGAATCACTATAAGGAAGCGTTTTTTAAATACAAGTCGGGTTGTAGCTTTTTTTCAATGATTTTCCAGAGAAGCCTGTCATTGAAGAATTTCTCAATTTTTGCAGGACCATTTTCAAGGATTACGAGTTCTTGAGGAAGTGAGCAGGCATCAGCTCCACAGGTTTGTGTAAATTGATTCTGAAAGACAGGGATCATGCCTGAACCCAGGAAAGGAACTGAAGATTGGAATGCACTATCCATATAGTCCAATAAAAACTGATCTGTCAAAGCACGATTCGCTCCAGGTAAAACGACAAAGCCATAAAGCCTTACTGGTAATCCGACATACTGATAAGGGCTAAAATGCCTCACAAATTGTTCTTTCAAAGCAGAGGAAAAGTCTGAAGCAAATCCTCGTCCCACTCCCACAAGCTTTTTCTGCAAAAGGCAAGCGATTGGTTCTTGTAAGCAGAATTGCGATGAGGACTGTATAATATTGAGGAGTTTTTGTTGGAGAGCTTGGGTATTACCGTGCATTGTGATCCATTGTTGGAATGCTCCTACATCATTAAACTGCACGAAATCTTCCAACTGCTGAGCCAAAATCAGGTTTTGATCATAAAGTGCTGGAATATTGCTAATTCAGAAGCCAAAAGACGCATTCTGAAGTCTTGGACGAAAGTCTGAAAAGGACGCATATAAACCGTCAAAATCAGATTCCAGACCTGTTAATCCGTACATTACGGCAGGATCCAGAGCAAAAGGCAAAAAATCTGAATACTTCCCGAGGAATCCCTGCAATTGGGGGATAAAAAGCGAACGAATATCCTCTTGAAAAGTAATCTTTTGTGCTTGAACTCCAGAAAAAAGATCGTAGGGAAGAAGCTGAATATCTGCTCAAGAAGCCAATTTTAATCTATTCCCTTCATCCATCACTCTTGTTAATGTTATGTTTACTTCATATTTTTGAGAGAAATTTTGCAAAAACTGCTTTAGCTCGGGATTTATTTTTTTTTCGGGAATCGCTAAAGTTAAAGTTCCTGTCAGTAGACGAGTATTCTGCTCAGAAGAAAAATCTGGATTTCCCATTCAATCAGTTTGATTTGGTGGTGTAGCGGTTTCAGATTTCTCAGGATTCACTCCCCATGGTACAAAAATTACAAAAGCCGTACAAAGTATTCCAAAAATTGCTAAAAAAAGTACTTGTTTAAGCTGATTTCTCATTCTTAGAAAATAATAGTAAAGTTTCCAAGTGCTGGTTGTTCGAGTGTTGGTTTCTTTACTTGAAGTTTTACATTATATCTTCCAACTTTTCCTTCTCCTTGTAAGGTATAAAATTTATCTGAAATTCTAGATCCGTCCGTGGTATGAAATTCATATTCAAGGAAAGGATAGAGGTTCTTCCCTTGAGACCAGAGATAATTTACGAGAGAAAAAGATAAATTGGAATTTATTGTTTCTGGGGCTGCTAAAATAGAAGCAAAATCTCCTTTGTTTTTTAATTCACCTTCTTTATTGGAAATAATATTTAATGATGCAGAATTGTCATTCTTAATAGGATTACTTGTTCCTCAAAAAGTCAAAGATAAGCCTCCATTTGAATTGATGAGTTTTGCCCTAAGAAGCGTATCTCGATCGTTAATTATTCCCCATCCTTCACCAAAACTTGTTGCTTCCTTAGGGAGTAAAGTGTATTCCGTATCTTCGTATTTTCCTTTCATCGTCCAATTTGCTGCAACCCAGTTGTCATCTCTCCAGTCATGATCAGTATTTTGACAGTTGTTTTCACAAAGTTTCCCATTAGCAGGATTCCCCTTTGAAAAAGTTTCAAATAATAAAGGATTAAGTCTGAGGGTTCCCTTCAATGAAAATTGAGGAGAGGCTGGATTTAATCTAAATCATGGGGTCTGTGTGTAATAGTCATCAGCTCCAATAGTTCCAACAGTTCCTAGTGGAATGAGTTCAGTTTTTGTATAGTTGAGCATATTAAAATTTTTGCTTTCTGGATTGTTTGCACGAATAAATGAAACATCTACATTACCATTTCATGTAGAAGGAATTCTATCAGTACTTGATTGTACATTCCACAGTAAAGTATCTCTCCCATCCCCATAAGTATAAAAATTTTCTATTCTTTTGTCAGCATCTTTTCAGATGTTTTGTAGAGTTGTTCAAGTGGTTTTTCGTCAGGATTCTCCATCAAAACCAGGACCCGTATATCTTATTGCCAGAGCCCCTCTTTCGATTGCAGATATCGCACCATAATAAGCTGTTGAATATTGGACAACATTTCCATAGGTTTGCACAAAAGGAAAAAATCCAGAAAAAAGTGCTAACAAAAGTGCTATACTAATAATCATTACAATCAACACTAACATTAACAACATTTTCGGGTCTTACTCGGATAAACATATAACTATTCTAATTTCCAATAGGAAATAAATGGGTTTCATTTGATGATTTTCTCAAGTTTTTATTTTATATACTTGAGTTTATAATAAATTTCTATTCTAAATTATTCAATATTTGGAGCTCAGCATTCAGGACAATAAGCAAAATGTCCTTGATATTTACAATGGCATTGTTTGCATTCCACTTGCAGCGGTTCTCCACACCAACTACACATTACGTGGGACATATTATTTAAGTTTTGGCAGTGAGGGCAAACAACAACATTCTGCTCTAA
>ERZ1674239.157-NODE-157-length-19014-cov-2.667493_pt1 | contig 19014 bp, 18 predicted proteins | sample MGYA00581208_ERZ1674239 | MGnify/ENA primary metagenome ERZ1674239 (study PRJEB41354, sample SAMEA4873308) | human saliva metagenome | biome: human-associated habitat [ENVO:00009003]; feature: mouth environment [ENVO:08000002]; material: saliva material... | reverse complement strand
TTGTTTAGTTGGAAGGGAGAATTTTTCATAGAGTGTCCCCGAGATGTCTTTCATCAACATCCATTTATCGTAGTTAAATTGGTATGTTCAGAAGCTTTCTAATCCTCAGCTGAAGCTTAATTCTGTGTAAAGTTTTGATGAATCGATGGATTTTAACGATGCTCCTAAGCGTAAGTTGCTTCCAATATGGTGAATTTTCTTAGTCTTGAGGAAAAATTCTTTCCCGTTCTGAGTTTGGACGATATATGTGTTCGGTTTAGTTTGTTCAAGAACGAGGACTTCTTCCATAAAAGGGGTGAATGCTGATTTAGGAGTTTCGATTTTTAGCGTAGAAAAGGAAAAAAAGTTTGAAATCAGATTTTGATCTTTTTGTAGCAAGCTAAGGCTTATCGCTATGCTTGCGAGAAGAAAGGCTAATGTTTGTGTCAAGAATATTTGTTTGAGTTTTGCAAAGAAAAAGGATTTCTCTTTCTTTTTGATCCCTGTGATAATGAGAAGAATAAATAAACTTAGGAGAAAAATTCCAATGAAAAATATAACTCCTCGCTTGAAGCGAAGAAAACTTGTAAAAACCCAAGTAAACAGTGCAAAGCTTGCAAGAAACATTGGTTTTTGATTTAGGAAGCTAAAGGATTTATGTGAGTGTAGGAATCGTTTTGGACTTGTCAAGTGAAATTCAGAGCAGATAAATTAAAAAGGGAGAAAAAGATTCTCCCTTAATTGTGAAATTATGAACTGTATTTTTACTTTTCTGTTGTTTTTTCTAAATTGTCTAGGTGGGTGGTGTTCTCTGTTTCGGTAGTGGGCGTAGGAGCTCCCTGATGTTCTCCTCACATTACTTTATCAATATGATTGATGGGGTTTTTTACCAGATCCTTTGTTGTGTCAAAAGTATTCGATCCAACTTCTTTTGTCTTTTCTACTATATTTTTTCCTATTTCTTTGATTTCTCAGAAGACATTTGTAGCTTTTATTCCTGCTTTATCTCAATTTCTTTGTGTTTCTTCTCTTACGTTTTTTAATCCCTCTTGGAGATTTTCTCCTGTTGTTTGTATATTTTCAAGAGTATTTTTTCCGATTTCTTCAGCTTGATTTCAGAGATCTTTCCCCAGCTGAGTAGTAGAGTTTACTGTTCCTTTTACGATATTTCCTGTCGCTTGTAGGGGGTTTTTGGTGAATTGTTGTACTCTATCGCTCATTGTGGTTTGAAGGTTCTTTCCGAAATCAATTCCTTTATCAGTAAGGGTTTCTGCCCTATCTTTTACTTTTTCTCCTAGATCAACTCCTTTTTGAATTACCGTGTTTGTTTTTTCTACAACTTTTCCTGGAACTTCTCTGATCTGTTGCGTAATTTCTTTTGTTTTGTTTGCAGCGGTAGATACCAAGTTTTCTGTTTTATTAAGGAGATTTTGCGTGGAATTCACAAGAGTATCGAAAAAACTAGATGTTTTCTTTCATTCCTGAGGAAGTGTTTCTTGAGCTTGGTTTTCTTGATAGGTTGGTTGTTGTGTTGAGGAGGATTGAGGAGCTCCTGTTTCTGGATGAGGTTGGTTGCTTATTTTCGCAAAAAAGTTTACGACATTTTTTACTCCTTTTTCAAGAAATCATGGCTTTCTCTCGGTGTTTTCTTTTGAATTGATTTTTCAAAGTTCAACTGTTGTAACTTGGTTTTCTGTTTCTGGCATTTTGTTTATTCTTTAGGCGGATAAAAAAGGATTTTCCTTTCTTATTATACTCTGAAACTTTTTAAAGTCAAAAAATCAGACTTTTTCTCTTATTACATCTAACACGCAGGGTTATTTATTCAGCAAGATTGTGAGAGAATGGGGCTTATTGCTTGATTGAGAAGTTGCTTGAGCTTGTTCTTTTGATCGTTGGTCAATGTAATGTTTGGATCTTCTTGTTCCTCTAGTGTGTTAAAATGAGATCAAACGATTTCTCCATTTTTTATTACCACAAGAAGTGGAACGTAGAGTCTTTTTATTTGAGGATCATTCAGTCCTTCATAAATAGGAAGTAGATGATTGAGTTTGTTAAGTAAATATTGATATTCGGGACTTGTTGCTTTTTTGATAATAAGCTCTCCTCCTGTTCCTAAAACTTTTTCATCACGAATCTCTTTCGGATCAAAAACATAAAGGTCTAAAATCTGATTTTCTTCCATTACTTCAAAAAGGTTTGGAAGGAGATTTCTACACCATGGGCAGCTTGGGAATCAGAAGTAAAGGATTCCGCTTCAGTTTTCTAAAAATTCTTGTACTCCAGAGAAGTCCAGTATATGGATATTTAACTGCTCGGGAACAAGCATATAGGGTTTTGTATTATTTAGTGCTTCGTAGGTTGATTTGAATAATACGGTATCATTTTTAGAAATTTGAGAGCTGTTTTCTGTCTTAATTACTCTGTTTTCTTCTTTTGGATGAGAAATGGTACATCAGGCAAGGATGATGCTTCCTAAACATACTAAGAAAGTAAGTGCTTTCATCATGAAATATAAAAGATAAAATAATTTGAAGTATAGGTCTTTAATTGTAAAAAACAAGAAAAAATCCTGATTTAATTCAGGATTTTCTCATATATTTTTGTGAAAAAATCAAACTATTTCACAGCAGCCTTGAAATCAGAACCAGCCTTGAAAGTAACCACCTTCATTGCAGGGATCTTAATCTTTTGCTTAGGATTCTGAGGATTAACCCCTTCTCTAGCCTTTCTTTTAGAAGCTTTGAAAGTTCCGAAACCTTGAACTCTTACTTCACCGTGTTTTTTAACACCAGCAATAACTGTGTCGATAAAAGCGTTTACTAATTCAGCAGCAAGTTTCTTAGAAACTCCAAGTTCTGCAGCCAAGCTAGCAATAAGAGCTGTTTTTGTCATTGTTGTAACAAAATAGGATATAAAAAGTACTTTGTACACTAGTATCATACGAGAGTTGTCGCTGTTTTCAAGTCAAATCAAGAGATTTTTACAGCTTTTTTATTTCTTTTTTTTTGTTCATAAATGGGCTTAAAGACTGATTTTTCTCATCTTTTACGAAAGAGTGCTAGTTTTAATTATTGACATATAAATTATTATATATTTAATATATCATAAACCAGTCCAAAGGGAAAAGGAAAAGATAAGGCATGGTAAAGACAGCCAAAGCAAGAGCAAGTTTCTTTTTTTGATCTGAAGTCAAATCTGTTTTAGCAAAGCTCCAATAATAATTGAAAAAGAAAATGCTAACTCCAGCGATCAACAGCCCTCCTACAGTCCAAGTTAAAGCTATAGGATGCTTCCAAGGATGGTGACTGATCGCTGCTGTGATTTCATAAGGTCGTCAAAACGGCTTTTCTAATGCAAAAGAGAGGAATAAAAATCCAGCTCCCAAAAGATCTGCCAAAAATCCAAAGCCCCAGATTTTCAGAATACTTTTTTTGTATACTGCCAGAATATTCTGAAGCTTCGCCAACTTGGATCCCAATCGGAAAACAAGTGAATCAATTGCAAAATTTGCAGGGAAGACCACTAACCACACTGGAGGCAAGAAAAGGAGTATCCAAATTGGGAAAATTACATTATATAGCTTTATGCCTTTTTTCATTATATAAAGATAAGAAAGTAAAACTGGTCTCAATCTAAGGATTTTTCTGACAAAAGCAAAGTCAAAGCTTTTCGTTATAAGGGCTTGGAATTCGCTCAACAGAGCTGAAATGTGTTTTCAAAAGCGAGAGCAACTTTGGGAACTGAGCTTCCTGCTGAGGAGAAAAAAGATGCACTTCACAGACCAAAGCCTGAATCTTTTCCCAGCTTTCCTCTTGGAGATCAAAGAGTACCTCAAACTCCATCCCTTCAATATCAAGTTTCATGAGGTCTATGGATCAGATTTTTTGATTTTGTAGATAGTCATTGAGATTTTCACAGCGAACTGAGGCAAGGGTTCAAGCTGGATTGAGAAAGGAGGGAAACTGGCTTGACTGCATCGTTTTCGTAGGGTTGAAGAGAAAATTATAGGATCAAGGGATCTTCGCGACTCAAAAAGGATTGAAAACAATTTGAGAAGAAGAGGCTTGAAGTCTGGCTTTTGCTTCTTGAACCAATTTTTCAAAAGGCTCAAAATAGTGAATTTCCACTTGAGGATTAAGTTTTAGACACCATTCAGAGAAAAGTCCGATATGACCTCCAATATCAAAAATTATTTTCGCAGATTTGATAAGCGTTTTCGCACAAGCGTATTCTTCTTTGATGAAAATTTCGTATTTGAGAGCCTGATTGTAGTCTTTCATTCTGATTTGAGAGTTTGAATTAAAGCGTTAAAAGAGCTTCTGATTTACTTTTTCTAAAAATTCCCAGCTATTGCTTCTTCAGCTTAAAGGGATTAGTTCTCCAAGGAAATGAGGCTTCAGCTTCCGCGTGCTTTCAAGTAAGGCTTTGATATTTGCAAATTTCTCTCTCAAAAAATTACGAAAGCTGACTTTCCCTGATCAGGCAATCACTCAAATCGCAGGAATGTTAAGTTGATTTGCGATAAACAAGGCTCTCGGTAGGGTAAAGTCCTGTGAAATAATGATCAGTTTTTCTGCTTGAAAAATAGCTTTTGCACGATACAGACTATCGTAGGTATCAAATCCTGCAAAATCTAAGAAAATATTCCCAGTGTTAACTTTATGTTTTAGAAGATAGTACAAGCCAACTGCAGTTTCATTGTAGTTTTCCCTGCTATTGTCCGCACTGATGAGGATTGTAAGTTGAGGATTTATTTTGAGGAGTTGAAGTGCGGTATTGAGTCTTTCTTGATAGATGCGTCAAGGTTGATCGCCGTAAATTCAAGCTCAAGGAATCAAAAGTGTGCTTTCTTCTGTAGTTTCTAAGGAATCAAGAAAAAAAATCTGATTTTTTGTGCTTTGTTCAATCCATAGAGAGAGTCAAAAGATTCAGAAAACAAAGATAATAAGTATCCATAAAAAAATTACTATTTTTCTTCTTATAGCAAAAGTGGGTTTGTTGTTTTGAGGATTTATTATTTTTTTATAAGAAACCAAATTAAGATCAATAATGAAATAAATAGCCCAATAATCCAATTTTTAAATTTTGATACCCGCCATCTTATTTTCTCTTGAGCTTCTATAGGAATGCCATCTCGCCTTCTTTTTATGAGAAAATACCATACAAGATAAAGAAAAATAGGGAGAAAAAAGAGTGTTTGTTGTGATAGTTCATCAAGTTCTCCTCCTTCCTCTCCTTCTCAAAGAAGATCAATGCTATACCTCCTTTTTAACAAATCGTTGATAAACATGACGACAAATGGTCGCGCAAGCATCAAAAATACGCCTGCAAAAATTTTTAGATATTTTTTTAGAGTAAAATTGTTTCCTCTTGTCAGAAAAAGCACCCACAATATTATAATGGAGATCACAAGCATTAAAATAGGCAGTGCCCCAGGTTTCATCATAGTAATGAAAAAAAATTAAAAATCTACATTATCGTCCTCTTGTTTTTCAGTGTTCAAGCTTTTTGTAAATAAAGAGCATTTTGATCGCTGCTATCACATTTACAAAAGAAAAAAGAGGAATATAGATCAATGAAAATGGAATGACCAAAAGGATTTTCCAGCTTTCTTTTCGGTTTTTTATCAAGGGAATGATGTAAGGAAGAGAAAAAAGTGTAAATCAAAGCTTGGTAAAAAGGGTAATTGTTCGCCATTTAGGACTTAATACAAAGAAAATATTTGTCCAAGAATGAGAAATTTCCAGTATTGGCTCGATGATTAGCCGATCTTTTACAAAGCTCCATGCAGAAGCTCCAATCGTCAGACAAAAAAATGAGAGAAATAGGATATGAAGCGGATTTTTTATCCAAACGTTCCAATATTTTATGAAGCATTGTGTTCCGCCAGATCCTCGTCTGATTTTTTGGCTTCGCCGAGATTTGAAAGTGTCTGGAACATAGGTTTTTACAGGAATTAATGCTTGTTCTACTTTGTAACCAGATTTGGTAAGTTTGAAAGCAAGGTCCATATCTTCAATGATTGCCTGATGAGAAAACTGTCCCACCTCTAGGAACGGCTTTTTGTCTACTAAAATGCAACCACCCCAAATTCCGATTGCTCCTTGAATATTGTAAGATGCTTGGAGGAAACTCATCATTACATATTCTATAGCTTGCATGGTTGCTCGAAATCCTTTATTTAGAGGAAGATAAGGGCAAGACACTGCAACAACCTTGCCTGTTTTTCTTCTAAGCATTTCTACGAGATTTTTTTTATTGATTTCCATATCTGCATCAAGAATAAGGAATGTTTCGTGACTTGCTTTTAAGCTAGCTTGATTCAGGGTTGCAGATTTCCCAAGGTTCTTTTCGTTATTGAGGAAATGGAAAGGGTAAGTTTTATTAAGCTTTTGAAGGATTTCAAGAGAAGAATCTGTACTTTTATCATTGATAATAAAAACTTCAAGAAGTTCTTTAGGATAGCTCGCATAAAGGCTTTTGATCGTTGTTTCAATGCTTTCTGCATCATTATAACAAGGAATGAAGACTGAAAGCGGAATGAGTTCAGGTTTTTTTCTCTTTTTCAAATAATCTTTCAAAAGTAATCCTGCAATGAGAATCAAAAATCCACATCAAACCTCTAATGTTCGCATTTCTAATGTTCTAAGCAATAAATCCTCCAGACTGAATGTCTCGTAGTTTTTTATAGATTCCTTCCGGTTTTGCAAGGAGCTCTTTGTGGCTTCCTTTTTCAACGACCTTTCCCTGATCCATCACGATGATTTCATCCATTTTCATAATCGTAGAGAGTCTATGGGCGATAATCAATACCGTTTTATGCTTCATCAGCTCTTCCATCGCTTCTTGAATCAAAAATTCTGACTCACTATCTAGTGCTGAAGTTGCTTCATCTATGACGATGATCTGTTTATTTTCCAAAATCGCTCTTGCAATCGCTACTCTCTGCCTTTCCCCTCCTGAAAGTTTGATTCCTCTCTCTCCGACTAAAGTTTCATAGCCATTTTTGAGATGAGAAATAAACTCGTGACATCTCGCCATTTTCGCAGCGGCGATAATTTCCTCATCACTCGCATTTGGCTTTCCATAAGCGATATTTTCTCTGATGGAACGGTGGAAAAGAATCGGATCCTGAGGAATCATAGACATTGAGGATCTTAAAGATTCTTGTGTAACTTCAGCGATATTTTGATCATCAATGAGAATTTCTCAACTCGGAATATCATAAAGTCTGAATAAGAGCTTGGTGATTGTAGTTTTCCCGCTTCCAGATTCTCCGACGAGGGCTACTCTTTGACTAGGTTTGATATGGAGTTTCAAATTGTGGAAAATTTGGTTTTCTCCGTAGCTGAAATCTACTCCTTCAAAGCGGATTTCTCCATGCTTTACTTTCAGCTTTTTATCATTTTTATCTTGGATTTCATGTGGAGTATCAATGATTTTTAGGATTTCAGAAGCTTCGCTTATGGCAATGAAAGTATGACGAAGTGTTTGTCCAATTCCCCAGAGGAAGTCAATTAATCTCAAAATATAGGTTTGGAGAAGTACTATCATCCCAAGAGAGATTGTTCCATTTCCCCACATACGAATGGCAAGATACATGATTCCTACCTCTAGAATAATTCAAATAGCAGCAGAACTTCCCCAAATCCAAATGGATTTATGATATTGAATCTTCCTAGCATGAGCAGTATCATAATTTAGCTTTGCATATTTTCTTTCTTCTTTTTTCTCTGAAGCAAAAAGTTTGATAGTATAGTTATTGATAATCAAGTCAGAAAGCAACCCTCCTTGCTCACTATCTAGGGCATTTGCTTTTTCTTGATAAGGATGGATATACTTATAGAGCACATATTGTAATCATGTAAAAATCAAAATGACTACAAAAATTCAAACACTGATTCAGATATTTTGCATTCCTATAATGATTAAAATGATGGTCACATTAGTGATGAAAGGAAGAATTTGCCATGAAAAAATATCGCTCAGTTTTTCAAATGCAGAAACTCCTTTTCTAAACTTACTAATTAGAGATCAGCTCATGTTTTCAGAAAAGAATTTGTAGGAGTGGTATTGTAACTTTTGCAGAAAAAAATTATTGATCCGTCCTTGGATATTCATTTCAAGTGCTATTGCCCAAAAATCGTACAGTCTATAAACAATAAAACTAGCTATTTTGATCCATAAAATAATCATCAGCACTCCAATAGCATTCAGACTTAGTTCATTGGTAATCCCCGTTGATGAGGACAGGATATCAATAATCTCTTTGTAAAATATAGGAGGAACGAGAACACTAATTGTGGCACAGAGTCTAGTTAAAAGACTCCCAATCGCAAGCCAAGGAAATTGACGATAGGTCGTAAAGGCGAACTGAAAGACTCTTTTGTAGTCCGTTTTCTTCTCTTTTTTTAGCGTCATAGCTATAAGAAAGAATTAAAGATTAGTTTTGATGCTGAGTTTCAAAAAATCTGTTCATAGAAGTGATAATCTCTTGTTGAGCTTCTAAAATACTTCCAAAACCTCTTACTTCTACTTTATCATACTTTTCATGCTCAAGGAATTTAATCTGCTTGAAAATTGTGAAGAGCTCTTCTTTCATGTGATGCCCTAGATCATCAATATGATGAATTTCATCCCATCTTGGATCTACATCTCATGTAGGAACTGCAATAATCTTTGGGTCGTCTCCAGCATTATCGGAAGTATAGAGAATTCCAATTGGTCTTGCTTTGATCAAGCATCCGGTAAAGGTCGGATTGGTCGTTAAAAGGCAGACATCACAAGGATCGCCATCTTCAGAAAGCGTTTGAGGAATAAAACCATAATCTACTGGATAATACATACTACTATGAATCACGCGATCAAGTCTAAAACAACCAAGATGATGGTCGTATTCATATTTGTTATTAGAACCTCTAGGAACATCAATGACCACATTGAAATAACCTTTTTTTTCGTCTACAAAAGTCGGAATGTCGTTTACAAGATGCATTTTTTGATAAAAAATAAGATAAATGAGCCAAGAAGTATAGTTTTTTTGGATTTGATTTCAAACAAAAGATTCCTATACTGCATTAGCTTATCTATTCTTTTTCTTTATAGAGATAGTTGATATCAGAAACATTACTTTTAATATAACGGAATACTTATTATTTTTTATTTCCTCTTTCTTAGCTTATGTTTCATTATTTTACAGGAGCACTCAAAAAAATAAAATCTGAATCCTTTCTTGTTAATCCAAGTTTCTGAATCCAGGTGAATTATGCAGGGAGCAAAAACGAGGGGGATTTTTTCCTTTATCCCTATTTGGATGAACAAAAGAAGTCAGTTTTTTATTTTGCTTTTGATACTTTTGAGCAAAAGGAGTCCTTTGAGCAGATGCTGAAAATTTCTGGAGTCGGTCCAAAAACGGCTTTTCAGATCGTTCAAATTCCAGTTGAGGAGCTTGCAAGAGCCATTGAACAGCTGGATACTAAGCTTTTTCAAAGCATTCCTGGCATTGGACCGAAACTTGCGAAGAAAATCATTTTGGAACTTAAGTGAAGTTTTAAGCTTTCCGAAGCTTTTGGAGTAGATCAGAATCAGAAACTGTTTAAGTCGGTAGTGAAGTCTCTTCAGAACCTTGGTTATGATGGTCAGCAAGTCAAGTCAGTACTTTCAACTTATCCTGAAAATCTTGAAAACTCAGATTTAGCAGAAGTGATTAAATGGGTGATATCAAAAATGTAAGTATTAAAAAAAGCTTCTTGGAAGATAAGAAGCTCTTTTTTTTAGTGACTATGTTCTGCAATTCCTGAGAGGAAGAACATTAATGCTACTCCAGCAATGAAGATGAGGACTTGAATTGCTGAGAATTTTCTGTCTTCATTGTGTTTGTTGATTTCAGGGATTAAGTCTGTTCCTGCGATATATACAAACATTCCGAGAGCTATTGGAACAAGAACATGCTGAAATTCATGAGCAAAATGTCCGATACTTAATGTGATGATTACTCCAATGACAGCACTAAGAGCAGTCAAGAAGTTCAACAACAACGCTCTTTTCTTGCTATATCCACCATGAAGAAGCACTGCAAAATCTCCAATTTCTTGTGGAATCTCGTGGAGGAGGATTGCTAAGGAAGTACCAATTCCTGCAGGAACTGAAATTAAAAAGCTGGCTCCAATGACCATTCCATCAATTAAATTATGGACAAAATCTCCTACCAAACTCATCTGTGCAAAAGCGTGATGGTGAGTCTTGTCGTTCCCATGATGACAGTGATTCCAGTGGAGAAGTTTTTCAGTGATAAGTCCTATTAAGACACCTCCGATAATCCATAATCCTATTGCCTCGGCTGAAAGTTCTTGATGTTCTATTAGTTCAGGCAAAAAATGTAAAAAGGCATTTCCCAGCATGCTGGCAGCAGCAAAAGAAACAAAACTAACCATAAGTTTTTGATTAAGTGTTTTTTGAAAGCCTAAGAAAAGAATTCCTACAAGTGAGGCAATTGAGATAATGACAGCACTCGTAATAGCATAAATCCAAGTTTCCATATTTTTCATTTTAAAAATAAATAAAAAATTATTTTACTTGTGTTGTATTTATTTTAAAAATAAAATCAAGTGAAATATAAACTTTTTTGATTAAGAACATTTTACTTTGTAAACCCAAAGGAAATCTCTACACTGAAGTCAGATTTTTTGTTTTCTTATTCTTACTAAATCAATGCTTTATTTTATTCCTACGCCGATCTGAAATAAGGAAGATATTAGTCTTAGATCTTTGAGATTAATGAAAGAATTGCCAATTCTTATCTGTGAAGATACGAGGACAACGAAAAAGCTCCTTGCCATGTATGATATTCCTTATCAAGAAAAGCAGTTTTATTCGCTTACGAGTTTTACTGATAAAGGGAAAGTAGCCTATTATTTGAAGCTCATGAAAGAACATGAAGTCTGAATGCTCTCTGATGCAGGGACTCCTGGACTTTCTGACCCTTGAAAGTTGCTGATTCAATTATGCAATGAAGAGCATCTTCCTTATACGATCCTCCCTGGTGCAAATGCTCTCATTCCTGCGGTAGTTTGAGCAGGATTTGATACCTCATCTTTTCGTTATCTTGGCTTCCTTCCACAGAAAAAAGGGAGACAAACAGCTTTGAAAGATGCAATGCTAAGTAAAATCCCAACTTTTTTTTATGAGTCGGTTCATAGGATGGAAAAACTGATTTCTGAGTTGGATCAGCTTTGATTTGTTGGAAAAGTTAGCATTGCAAGGGAGATTAGTAAGCTTTTTGAAGAGCATAAAACTTATGATTTCTCTGAATTAAAGCAAAAGTTTCTCGCAAAAGAATTACAAGTTAAAGGAGAGTTTGTAGTTGGATTAGCTCCTGCAAAAAAATAAAATCAGATTTTCTCTTGTAGTGAAATATAAAATTAGTACACTTTACCCGTGTTTTTTATTCTTCTCTAAAAACTTATTATGAAATATCATTTGTCGATGCTCAAAAAATATCTTTCAGTGGATACTACTCCTGAAGAACTTGCTCAAAACCTGATCCTCAAAACTTGTGAAATTGAGGAGGTTAAGACCAGGCTTATTCCTAAGACGATTGTTATCGGGAAAATTGAATCTCTTGCTAAGCATCCTGATGCTGATAAACTCAACGTTTGTCAGGTTAACTGTGGAGATAAAGGAAATTTTCAAATTATTTGTTGAGGGACGAATGTTGCAGAGGGAATTTTCGTAGCAGTGGCCTTAGTTGGGACACCTTTTCCTGAGGTAGGAATGACGATTGCAAAAAGGGCTATGAGAGGTGTTGATTCGGAAGGAATGATCTGTTCTAAAGGAGAACTCGGAATTGATGAAGATAAAGAAACCCATTGGATCTGGGATTTGGCTCAGGATGTGGAGGTTTCTGATGATGATCTTGGAATGCCATTGAGTGATAAATTTCCATGGTTAGAAGCAACGGTTCTTGAAGTAGATAGTAAAAGTTTGACGAATAGGCCGGATTTGACTGGTCACTTTGGTCTTGCGGTAGAGCTTAATGCGATCTATCCTGAGAGTCAAAAAAGATTTAATGGGATCAAGACTTGGATGGAGACTTTCCGTGATACTAATATTTTGGATGTACTTCAACATACCGAGAAGCCTCTTAATCGTGAAGTAAAGGGGCTTTCTAATGCAGTTAATACTTATATTGCGCTTGGAATTAGCAATATTGAAATTAAAAAATCAGATTTTTTTTCTCGTTTACAGCTTCTTGATCTTGGAGGTAATCCCATCAATAACTGGGTAGATTTTTCGAATCTCTTTATGAATATTTCTGGATTGCCTATCCATTGTTTTGATGCGGATAAAATCAAAGGAGCTATTAGTGTGAGAGATGCTGAGGAGGGAGAGGTCTTTACGGATCTTTTTGGAACGGTTCATAGCTTAAAAGCGACAGATCTTGTGATCGCTGATGATGAGAAAGTGCTTGCTTTGGCTGGAGTTATTTGAGGTCTAGAAAGTTGAATTTCTGATACAACGAAGAATATTATTGTAGAACTTGCAAACTTTGATCCAGTAGTAGTGAGAAAGACAGGAACTAGACTTGGACTGAGAACTGATGCAGAACTTAGATTTGAGAAAAATATTTCTCCTGCTTTTAGTTTGTATGCTTTGCTCTTGTTTTTGGAGGAGTTGAAGTTTTATGCGAAAGATCTTGGGCAGTATGAAATCGCTGGGATTTCCTCTTATATTAAACCAGAACTTAATCCCTTAGCTAAAAAACAGATTGAAGTTTCATGGAAGCAGATGGAGTCTCTTATTTTTGGAGAAGAACAAGAAGATTTTGAAGAAAAAGCCCAAATGATCTTGAAAAATCTTGGATTTGATCTTCTTTCCAATCAGGTTGTTGTTCCTCTTTGGAGAGGGCCTGAAGACATTCTTATTCAGGAAGATATTGCCGAGGAAATTGCAAGAATTTGGGGATATGAAAAGATCAATGCTCAACCTTTACTTGCAGAAACGAAAGCACAACCTTTTAGTGAAGGGGTTGGTATTTTGAGAGAGATCGAAGAAATGATGGTTAAAGAATTTCATTTTGATCAGGTAGAAACTTATCCTCGAGTTAGTGAACAGCAAATTAAAAGTTTTGGAAAGGATACTTCTTCCCTTTATACTTTAGCAAATCCTCTTAATCCAGAGTTTCCTTATTTGAGAGATGAGATGAGTTATAATTTGCTTAGCATTTGTGCAAAAAATAGTAAATTCTTTGATGACTTTAAGCTTTTTGATCTTGGGAAAGTTCGGAAAAGAGGCGATGCGCTTTATGCTCATCATTTGGATCCGAGATATGCACAAGAACATTTCTGTGAGGAACTTCATCTCGGAGCTTGTCGATATGAAAAGGCTTTGAATTCCTGGGCAGATGATCCAGTTTTAAAAGTAAAAACAGTTATTCAGAAGCTTATCGCTAAACTGTGAATTAAGGGAAAATTAAGTTTGGAAAAGTCAGATTTTTCTCATTTTCATCCTAAGAAGCAGGCAAAATTGATTCTTAGAAATGGAGCAACTCCTCTTGAAATTGGAATGATTGCGACATTTCATCCGCTTGTAATGAAGACAATGAAGTTTCCTGAGACGGCTCAGCTTTGTGTCTTGGAACTCAATCTTGAGCTTCTCAAAACCTTTGTTCATCAGACCTCTAATGAAAAAGATTATGAAACTTTGCAAGATCAGATTGTTTGGAGAGATCTTTCATTCGTTGTTTCTACTAAGGAAACTTTTGAACAGGTTATTACTACACTTCAGAAGATGAAAGAAATCGATGAGATCAGGTTTTTTGATCTTTATCAAGGAGAAAATCTTGGAGAAGGGAAAAAATCCGTTTCTGTTCAGATTAAAATTAAGGGAGATGGGACGATGACAACTGATGCGATCAATACTGTGATGCAATCAGCAATTAAGAAAGTAGAAGCAACAGGAGCAAGTTTAAGAGCCTAAAAGATATAGCAAGCTGATCTTTATTCTAAGGTCAGTTTTTTCTTCTTGATTTTTCTCCGAGAATCTTCATCATTATGAGTGATTTTATTTTTTATTATCTTTTCATGGGAAAACTTACTCGTTTCTTTGGTAATTGGATCGTTGCACTAAAAACCTTTCCAATTGCTCATTTGATCCTTGTTTTCTTGACGGGATATGGATTCTATCTCGTAAATACCTCTTGGACAGGAGATGATACCTGGAAACTCTTTTTTGCTGGATTTCTAGGGATTTTACTGAGTTTGGTGGGGCCTTTGCTTACTCTCCATGCAGAGGGAAATGAAAAGAGAATCAACTTTTTCAGCCGAGGAATTCAGATTTTTTCACTGCTGTTTATTGGAGGCTATGACTGGATGCTTAGTAGGATGAGTACTACTCCAGGTTATGCAGAAATTTTGCTCTATCTCGGGATATTTCCTCTTTTTGTGCTGGGGATTTTGACCGTTATTGCTTGGATTTTCAAGAGTAAAGAAAATAAAATCTGGTTTTCATGGACGAGTTGGCTTCATGCGATCGGATTTGGTCTTTTGGCAGGCTTAATTGTTTGGGGAGGATTATCTGCTGCGATCGGTTCTATCAATGCGCTATTTGATGTGCATTTTAGGCGAGAGTGGTATCAGTATTTTGGAGTTTTTAGTTTAATCTTTCTTGCAGGAAGCTTTATGCTTAATCACTATACTTTCGTGGTGGCGGAGCTTCCAAAGGGAAGTAAAACAGATTTTGAACTTTTTTCTACGCGTCTGATGAGGATTTTTGGAAGCTATATTTTTCTTCCGCTTGCGCTGGTGTATCTTCTGATTTTTGTCGCTTATGGACTGAAAATTCTGATTACTGGAATGCGACCAAAGGGAATCATCGTTTGGCTAGGAACGGGGTATTTTGCTTGGGGAATGCTGACTTATTACTTTACTTTTCCGGAGCAGACAAAGTTTTTTCACTGGATTCGTAGGGTGCTTTTCATGAGTTTTATCTTGGTTGCACTGATGATGATTGGTGCCTTGGGAATCAGAATCAACCAATATGGAATCACCATCAATAGATATTTTGTAGCCTTATTTATTCTCTTTGTGGTTGGATTTTCTGCTTTGGCACTGTTCTTTTCCAAGTATAGAATCAGACTTTTTATTTCTTTGCTCTTTGGACTGACCTTGCTTTCACTCTATGGTCCTCTCAGTGCAAGAAATATCGCTTTCTTCGCCGAGAAAAGTCGTATTGAAACCATGCTCGCTAGAGAACATCTTGCTCTTCCACTTCAAAAACATGCGCTGAAAGATCTTACGGGAGCGATGGCAGATCAGCTTGCAGAAACAATTTCAGATTTCGTAAGAACTTTCCCGTATGAGCAGTGGAATAAAGTGCTTTTTGATGGCAAATATTCAGAAAAAGATAATTTTAGTTCTTATGGCTATGAGGTCCGCAGCTATCTCGGAGCACAAGAGTATTATGGAACCTGGGATAATGAAGAGGAATCCAAAGAAATCCGATTCAGAATTTGAATCCCTTATGATTTCTTTGAAAAAGAAGGAATCGCCACAGACGGCTATGTTAAGATTTATGAAATGAGTTGGCTTGATGCTCGTATAGCAAATAATAAGTTGAGCTATACCATTTCAGGAGAAAAAAAATCCTTTGATCTTGCGCCTTATCTGGAAGATATCTATCTTCAGTCTGCAAAGGGAAAAGAGAGGTATAGCAAGGATTGAAAGCCTTTTATTATTGATCAAGGAGATTATCGTTTGATTATTTCTCATCTTGAAGGAGAGAAATGAGAAGATGGGAAGATTGTTCTTGAGAGGTATCTTCAGGGATATTTGCTTGTGAAGTAGAGAGATGGATAATTATAAGAACACGGCTATAAGGCTGTGTTTTTTTATTATAATGATGAATAAGTAAGGAAAACTTTATTCTTGTTTTTCGTGTGTTCTTTTGTATACTATGAGCTGTTTAATTCGTTTGTAATGCCCTCGTAATTATGCAGTATGACGCTCTCGTTCTCAATCTTTTACAAGAAAAAAATCTGACTTCTGAATCTTTGAAGGATGCTCAGAGAGCTTTTGCCAAATCTCGTAATTTAAGCACCCTCCCGAGTAAATCACAGATTCTTCAAGCATATTTTCAACTTTTGGAGCAGGGGAAAATAGAAAAGAATGCTGATTTTGAGCTTTTGCTGCGTAAAAGAGCAATTCGTTCGCTTTCAGGGATCGTTCCGATTCAAGTTTTGACGAAGCCTTTCCCTTGTCCTTCAAGATGTATTTTCTGTCCGAATGATCCTGAGATGCCCAAGAGCTATATCAAGTCTGAACCTGGAGCGATGAGGGCTTTTCTCAATCAGTTTGATCCGCTCAAGCAGGTCTATAATAGGCTCTACTCTCTCCAGCAGACGGGGCATAAGACCGATAAGATTGAGATGATTGTTCTTGGGGGGACTTGGGATTTCTATCCGAGAGACTATAAAATTGACTTTATCAAGCAACTTTATGATGCCTGCAATACCTTTTGAGCATTAGCAATCAAAAATCTGGCAGGAACTGCGGAATGGAAATATGCTTTTGAGATTATGAACCAAGGTCAGATTCAGCTTTCTGCTTCTTTGGAAGAGGCAATACAGATCAACGAAACCGCACAGCACAGAATTATCGGACTGACCATAGAAACCAGGCCGGAATTTGTGACCGATCAGAACTGTAGGGATCGGAGGGCGATGGGCGTAACGAGGATTGAAATGGGCGTGCAGTCTACTGATGATGCGGTTTTGGACTTGAATAAAAGGGGGCATCATCTCGCAGAGGTAGAAAAGGCACTTCATAAGCTCAGGCAATATGCGTTCAAGTTTTCTATTCATATTATGCCAGGGCTTTACGGTTCTACGATGGAAAAGGATATTCAGACTTTTCGTGATGTATATACCAATCCCTACCTCAAGCCTGATGAGATTAAGTTGTATCCGACCTCGGTGATTCCGCAAACGGAGCTGTATGAGCTGTATCAGCAAGGGAAGTATCAGCCGATCACGACAGAGGAGATTAGTGAGATTATTGAGAGGACTTTTCGTGAGATTATTCCGCCCTATACGAGGATTAAGAGGCTGATTCGTGATATTCCTGCTACGGAAATTAGTGCAGGATCTAATATTACGAATCTTTCTCAGCTTATGCATGAGAAACTTTTGAAAAAGTATCAAAAAGCTGATGCAGACTTCCGTTCTGTTTTTTACTGCAGACTCTATCAGGATTTTCAAGTTTTTAGTGATGAAGAGGAGTTCTTTGAGAAGATTATCGGTTCTAGACCTTCTCATTTGGGTGATTTCCAAACCTACCTTCTTGGTAAAATACCTGAGCTTTCAAGTTTTCGTCATTTTGTGAGCCTTGATACGAGAAGTAGAGAGGTAAGGAATAAAAAAGAAAAAACTGAAGTTCTGAATTTGGTTGTGAGAGCTTATGAAAGTTCAGTTGGACAAGAATATTTTATCAGTTATGAAGATGAACTTGGCTATCTCTATGGATTTACGAGGCTTCTTTTACCAAAGCTTGAGGAAAGAATTGATGTCGCAGGACTTGGCTTGGAAACGGCTTTGATTAGAGAGCTTCATGTCTATGGTTCTTTGCAGAGTTTGAAAACACAAGAGGAAAGCGGGCAGAAAGTCCAACATAGCGGACTTGGAAAGCAGCTCCTTGAGACTGCAGAAAAAATCGCTCAAAAATCAGACTTTTCAAAGCTGTCTGTGATTTCTGGAGTTGGAGTGAGGGAGTACTATCGCAAGCAGGGTTATGAACTAGAGGGAACTTATATGGTAAAAGTACTAAAATAATTTATTCTTTAAAAAAAGAAAAAAGTCAGATTTTTTTTGACTTTTTTTATTTTTATGGCTATAATTGAGGTAGAGAATTTTATATTTTGTGCTATTATCATGGCAGGAGTTGATACTCAAAAAATTGATTTTTTAAAGGCTCAAAAGGTCAATTTAGAAAAAAATTTAAAAGATACTAGGGATAAATTATTTTCTACACAGGATACATTAAATGCTGCGCAAAGTAAGCTAGATTCTGATAAGAAAGAGAATCAAGAGAAAATAAAGGAACTTGTTGATAGCTTGCTTGGGGAAATGGAGAATTTAAAATCTACAATTGCGGATTATGAAGCTCAAATAGCAAAAACAAATCAAGAGATTGATGATCTAAAAGACTCAATAAAAAAACTCAATGAACAAGCACAATCTGTGGAAGGAGTAAGTATTCCCTCAACTAGGATTTCTTCAGCTATTGATGAAAGAAGCTCAGATCAAATTCAAGTTGAATCCCAAAAAGAAACTGAACAAAAGCAAGAAATAACTCAGGAAGTAAAAACGATTCCAATTCCAACTCAGCCAGAAACAACATCAACTCAATCAGAAGTAACTCCAACTCAGTCAGAAGCAACTTCAACTCAAACTGAGAATCTTTCTGAGGATCAGAAGGCAAGGCAACTCCGAGATTTACTTAATTCTCTTTCAGCTGATTTGGAAACTCAGAATCCACAGAATGGAAGAGTTCTTCTTTCTTTGTCTCAACTTCAAGCAATAGAAAAAATTAATCAACTCCGTTTATCTTCATTACGTCAGGAAGAGATCTCAGATTTTTCTCTTGTAGAAGGCGATCTTTCTAGATCAGATAAGAGGTATTTGTGGAAGCAGCAGAGAAAAGCTCTCAATAAAGATACTAAAGAAGCTAAAAAGGATAAAAAGCAGCTTAAAAAGCTCGCTGAAGCTCGGGCAAGAAATCTTAATGAGAAAAATCAAGTTAATTATGAAGCAGGTAGGGTTGCTTTTATGGAAATGTTGAATTCTTCTTTTTTTGAAAGAGGGGGATATACGGATGAACATCTGGCTTTTGCTCCAAAAAATACGAATTTAATCATAGAGCTTTGTAAAAATGCTGATAAGTTAAGAAATCCTTGAGTATTTAATATTATTACTCCTAATCATCAAGAGATTCTTGTACAGACAGAGCAATTTTCTTCTTGATTTCAAGGTTGAGTAGA
>ERZ1674239.155-NODE-155-length-19273-cov-2.808981_pt1 | contig 19273 bp, 20 predicted proteins | sample MGYA00581208_ERZ1674239 | MGnify/ENA primary metagenome ERZ1674239 (study PRJEB41354, sample SAMEA4873308) | human saliva metagenome | biome: human-associated habitat [ENVO:00009003]; feature: mouth environment [ENVO:08000002]; material: saliva material... | reverse complement strand
GACCGACGTCGAGATGTAGAGGGAACCGTCAGGCCGCTTGTTGATGGCCTGCGGGTTCCACTTCTGGTTGGCGGCAGGGCCTCCAGGGTGCCAGGCGTCGGTCCGCACCGTCCAGTGCAGACCGAACGCCTCGACGGTCGGCTGACCATAGTCCTTGTAGAGCTCGATGTCCGGCACTGATCAGGCCTCCTTACGGATGATGACGGTGTCATTGGGAGTACCTGCCGGGATCGAGTCATTCGGCCCAAGCACGAGGAAGGGGTTCTTCGGTGCGGCACCGCCGCCGCCGCCACCATTCTTCAGCTCGGCGATCTGGGCCTTCAGGTCCTCGATCGTGAGCTCCAGCTCCAGCGTGCCTCGGATCCAGGCCGACGTCAGACGGATCAGCTGCTCCGACGGTGGGTTCGCGTAGGGGTTGCCCACGGGCTCCCACTGGCCGCCCCGGCCCGGATCCTCGACCAGGACGCCGTCGGTGATGTACAGGTGCCCGATGGGTAGGCTGTCCGCCTTCTCGAAGACCCGCTTGTAGTTGTCCTTCGTCACACCGTGCACGACGGCCCACCATCGGTTGGAGGGGTAGGCGCGCATGTGGTCCGGAAGGATCGGGGTGTTCGGGTCCTCGTTGAGGAACTTGGCGGCGTCCTGCTCGAACATCATGGCCACGTCGAAGTTGAGGGCGCAGACGTCCTGGCTCATGTTGGAACCGGCGTTCACGACGATGAGGAAGCCCTTCCCGTACTCGGCCCGGATCGAGTCGATCAGGTCCCTGTACCAGGCCACCCGGCCGGCCTGAGCGCCCCAGCCATTGATGGTCTCGTCCAGGAACACGCCGCCGACGACCTCGCCGTACTGCTCGGTGAACTTGGCGATCTGGTCGAGGATGTACTCCTTGGTGTACTTGTCCGGGTTCGGGACGCCGTTGCGGGCCGGATCATTGGAGGGGAGGCTGGCGACGCCATACTGGGTCTTGACATAGAAGACAGCGCGCTTGGCGCCGGAGCTCAGGGCGAGCTGAGCTTGCTTGCCGAAGTCGACGTTCTTCTCATCCCAGTTGCCGGAGTCCTTGTTCAGGATGACGATGCCGAGAGTGGAGCCGGCCTTGAGGGCCTTGGCCCACTTCGACGTGCCCTTGGACTCGTTGTAGTAGTCCGGCCAGTAGTAGGTGACGGGGCTGGAGTAGCGGGCCCCGGCCTTGAAGGGAGACTGGTCGGCTATCAGGGCATCGATCTGCCTCTCAAGCGCGGTCAGCTCCTCCTTATTGACATAGTCGGTCAGCTCGCCAGGGTCCCCGGCGGGACCCTTAGGCCCCGCAGGTCCCGCGGGTCCGGGGTCACCGTCAGGCCCCTTCTCACCGCGGGGGCCTCGCTCGCCGTCAGGTCCTTTGGCGCCGGGGGTCTTCTTGAACGTCTCGAAGTCGCCCTTAGTGACGTAGGTCGCCGTGGCTTCGATCTTGGGGAGGGCGGCGTCAGCGATGCGCTTGGCCTCGGTGACGGCCTCGATAGTGGCGTAGGTGGCGGCCGCCTCGATCTTCGGCAGCGCGGCATCCGCCTTAGCGGAGATGGGGGACAGGGCGGACGTGCGAGCGTACTGGTCGAGCTCGGTCTTCAGGGCGTAGTCACCCAGCTGGGCCGTCTTGGCGTAGCCGGACAGGTCCGGAATCTTCCCGTCCCCGGCGAGTTGAGCCTTCGTCAGCTCTTCCTTCGTGGCGTAGGTCGTGGCGGCGGCGGCCTTGGGCAGGGCAGCGTCAGCCGTCTCCTTGATCGAGGCCACCTCCCCGGCGAGAGAGGCGGGAGCGAAGGTCGAGGCGGCCTGGGTGGCGTAGGTGCGCAGCTCCTGCTTGGTGGAGTAGGTCTCCGTCAGCTCGTTGCGGGTGATGAACTTGCCGTCGGCGTCTGCGACGTGCTGGCGGAAGTCGGCGGCCTTGGCGTAGGCCGTCTCGGCGTCTGAGGCGGTCAGGTAGGCGCTCAGGGACTCCTTGGTGGCATAGGTGCTGAGGTCCGGCTTGGCGGCCTCGACCTCACTCTTCGTGGCGTAAGTGGTCTGGGCAGCTGCCGTGGTGAGGTACGAGGAGAGCTCGGCCTTCGTAGCGGCCCCAGTGACCGAGGTGGACAGAGAGTCGACGCGGCCGGAGATCTCCTGGCGGGCCTTGACGGCATCGGCCTTCGTCTCGTAGGTGTCCCGAGCGTCCGCGGACGTGACGTAGTCGGTCAGGGAGCTCTTAGGGGCTGCGGAGTCGGCGGTGGCCTTGACCGAGTCGATGCGCTGACCGAGAGCAGTGTCCGCTGAGCTGACCTCAGCCTTCGTGGCCAGGTGGGACAGGTCCGGGGCCTCACCCTTGCCGCCGAGCTGGGCGTTGGCGAGGTCGCTCTTGGTGGCGTAGACGCCTGCGGCCTCAGTCTTGGGCAGGTAGTCGGCGAGGGAAGCCTTCGTGGCGTAGGTCTCAGAGACGGCGGCAGCGGCGGTCTGGGCCGCGGTGGCGGCGGCCTCGGTGGTCTGGTAGGCGGTCAGGGCCTCGCGGGGAGCGGCTGCGTCGGCCTTGGCTGAGACCGAGGAGACGGTCGAAGAGAGCGAGTCGATTCGGGTGCCGAGAGCACCGTCGGCGGCCTGCATCTCGCTCTTGGTGGCGTAGGCCGAGAGGTCGGGAGCCTGGCCGCCACCTCCCAGCTGGGCCTGAGCCAGGGCTTCCTTCGTGGCGTAGGTCTGAGACGCCTCGGAGCGCGGAAGAGCCGCCTCGGCGGTTGCCGAGACGACATCGATGCGCTGCCCGAGGGCGGCGTCCCCCGAGGCCCGGGACTGTTCGGTGGCCAGCGCTGCGGCCGCCTGCTTGGTGAGGAATCGACTGTCAGCCCCTTCGCGGCTGTACCAGGTCAGGTCGGCCATCGTGGCTCTACCTCCAGGTGAGTACTCCATTGCCGAGGCTTATGACCTCAGATGCGTTGATAGCCTCTAGTGTAGTGGCATTGTCCACACTCCGGACACCTCTAGCGCCAGGTTGGGGCTGCGGGGTAGGAGGCTGCGGAGTCGGCAGCTCGGTCAGGAGATCCGCCAGGTTGAGAATCTGGCCCTCCGACAGGTTACGGATGGTTCGGACATGCGCCCCCAGGTCCCCAGGGATACTGAGATCTATCTCATAGTTTCCCGGCCGGAGGGTTAGGTCCCCGCCTTCCGGCGTTACCAGACGTCCATCAGGGCCGATGCGTACCGACACCCGACCAGCGACGATGTCACGAGCCGGGAGAGGGGTCCCGAGAGCTGCGGGGGTGAAGCGAATCCGCCCCATACGGCCGAGGCCGTCGGGGCCGGTGACCCGTCCAGTGACAGTGACTGAGGCAGACATCAAGGCTCCTGACGTAACGGTATCGTCTCAGTCTTTACTCTATCAATGCGAGAGTGCAAGGACTGGACCTCCGCATATAGGTGAGACCGATCAGTGCGGGCGTCATTGCGCACGCCCTCGACCTGGTTTTCGATGCGAGTCATGCGGGCGTCGTGCTCCCGGTCCGAGGCTCGAAGCTCGTCCACCGCAGATGTCAGGTGAGCCAGGCCGTCGAGGACCTTACCGAACTTGGCGTCGAGGTCGTCCCTCAGGTTCTCGGTGTGGTTGTTGTGTACGCCATCCGAGGCCGACTCCGCCGCGTTCGCCGCCCGCACCACGTGTGCGCTCATCCGGGTCATCCTCTCCTCCAGGCGCTGCTGCTGCCTGTTGATGGTGATCCGTAGCCAGGTGATGAGGGCCACCAGCAGGGCCGTCCCCGCCGCGACCGCGTCGGGCGAGGTGAGCACTGCCACGATCGGGCCGGGGACGTGCCCTGCTGGTAGCACTAGACCGTCACCTCAGCCCGCGTGGCGCGGCGTGTAGCCAGGCGTGGAGGGGGTGTCGGTGGGGATGGCGCGGTCGGTCTCCGCCGGGGCGGCGAGGGACTTGAGGACCGAAGCCAGGGTCGCGGTGGCGGCGATGCCGAGGGACGCCTTCCAGTCGAGATCGACGACTGAGGAGCCGATCACGATCGCCCCTAGGAGGGACTGGGCGAAGGTGGCCACGGCGCGCTCGACCAGGCCGGACCAGAAAGACTTTGAGGTGTACATCACTTGCTCTCCTTCAGGAACTTGCGGAAGGCGACTCGGAAGCCCTTGAACACGGGGGAGTCCATCGGCTGGCTGAGGGCGCGCTCGGTATAGATGAAGTGCATCTGCATCCTTCCATAGGTAAGGGCCCCGCCCTTAGTCTATCCCTATGAGTGGATAGGTGGCTGAAGGTTCAGCCTTTCAGCCGGTCAGTTCGGGTCATGCATGAGCGCTCGGGAGTCGCCCCACGACCTGTTCAGCGCCTCCTGGAGCACCGCACAGGTGGCGGCGCCCCACTGACCGTCCACGAACTTCTCGAACGGCCAGTCAGGGGCGAAGCGGCGCCAGACGTCGGACTCCGGCACGCCCGGCACCCAGTTCCACAGAAGGTACTGGAGGACGCTGATGAGGTTCTGCGTCCACGCTCCGTCCTCGGGGAGCTGGTCAAGGCCCGTCAGGTGCTTGATGCTGGCCGAGGGGACTTGAGCGTTGAGGAACCTCACCAGGTGCATCACGGCCCACGGCTCGGGGTGACCCCACGCCCCCATGACGCGCTGGAAGCGCCTGGCGGTGGGCGGGTCCCAGATGCCGTTGACTCGGATGAGGCCATAGCCGTCGCGGGCCTGATAGGTCGGGTCGTCCGCAGCCAGGGAGTCCCAGTCGACGTCGGTGCCTCGCGCGCGGTTCAGGTCCAAGGCCCCACCGTAGCCGGGGAGGTGACCATCCTCGGTGTACTGGTGAATGAGGGGGTGCCCCCAGTACGGGACGTCCGGGCTCTGAGGGTCGCCCCAGCCGTCGTACCGGTCGGAGTAGTAAGGGCCGCCGGCGAACCACAGAGGGTAGCGGGAGGCGACCGCCGACCAGTCGTAGCCGCGGACAGCCGAGCCGTTCATGTAGATGCCGGGCCGAGCGGTCGAGCGGGACTCGACGCCCTGGAGCCAGGCCAGCGCCCAGGAGGCCCCGAGCGGGACGGCGTTGGCCTCCCAGTCCAGCCACAGAGTGGCCCGGCCGAGGTAGGGGGAGACGGCGTCCATGAAGGCGGCCACCTGAGCGTCCACCGAGCTGGTCGGGCGCGCGAAGTGGTAGAAGCCGATTCGCTTGCCGTCCGCGAGGGCCTGCTGGGCCTGGGTGTGCATGAACGGGTTGACGTAGTCATCGTCCTCAGTCGCCTTGATGATGACGAACTGCCCAGGCAGTGCCCTCAGGTCGGCGCTGGACTGGTAGGAGGAGACGTCGATGCCCCACATCTCGCCCCACTTCGCCGCCGACTCGGTGACGGTCGGCGCGACCGGAGCCGGGGCTACGGATGCGTTGGCGTGGGCGAACTCAGGCCACTGCGCCACGAAGCGCGAGTCGTCGAAGCGGTGGCACGACGTCCACGCGCCGCGGGCGGTGTGCGGGTGACCTGAGTAGCGTACGGTGCGGGTCTCCTGGCCGGTAGTGTCGCCGGCGTAGCCGTCGATGCTGCCGTCCTCGGCGATCCACGCCTCCGAGACGAGAGGGTCATCTCCGTCCTCGACCACCACGACGACGTGGCCGACGCCGCCCTCGTTCGCGGCGGAGAGGATGATGTCCCCGGTGCGGAAGCCTCCGGCGGGGGTGAGGTCCGAGTCATTCCAGGAGACCTCAGCGAACCCGCGGGCCTCCATCCCGCCGCGCATGTTGCCGGTCCAGAAGTCATCGATCTCCAGGAGGGCCTGGTGGCCCCACGGCACGCCGTAGTTGACGTGCAGGCCGTAGTTGATGCAGCCGCAGGCCAGGGACGAGCAGTCCGCGTTCTGCTGCGTGGTGACGTAGCCGAGCTCGTCAGCGTTCGAGAACCACGAGCGGCGCTCGGGCTGGCTGTATCCGATGTCGGCCGTGTCGGCCAGGTAGCGGGCCTGCCCCGCCGTAGTCGTTCCTACGCTCACTTCTTCTTCTCCTCCGTTCCGGCCTTTTCGGCCTCAAGGGCGGCAACCCGCATCTCAGCCACCACGGCGCGGCGGGTGAGTGCGGCGATCTCGAATGTCAGGGCGTCGATCACCTGGACGGCGTCGACCTGCCCCTGCGTGGACTCGTTCACTGGTTCTCCTCATAGTCGTCTGGACGTGGGGCCGGGCCGTACAGCCCTCCCCCAAGTATCTCAGCCCCGAACCCGTCCTCCGGCGCGGCCAGTCCCGGCTGCCACATGGATTCCCGAGCGTAGTCCCGCAGGACCGGCTCCCCCGCGTCATCCCAGTCCACGTTCACCTTGCGGGCGCCCTTGACGAGGACGGACACCTGAGCTCCGGGGGTGCCTTTGAGGGTGACGTACCACGGGGCCGCGTCCACCCCGTACCCCGTCTTCGTCAGGGTCCCGGACACGCCTGACTCGGTCAGGACGATCCATGGGGCCTTCTCCGAGGCGATCTTCGGCACGTAGGTGGGCAGCTCCCAGCGGGCGGTGCCGTCCTCGCCAAGGGTGACGGTCTCCCAGTACTCGATCCCGTCATAGGGGGACTCCGTTGCCGAGTGGGTCAACCACAAGCCCCCGCGGTGCTTCGTCTCGCCGGGCACTGGCATGGCAAACTGCTTTGTCCCTGAGAAGTGGACTCCGGAGGAGTTGCACCAGACGGCGTTCCTCTGGTTCCACGCCATGACGACATCACCCCCGGCGACGTAGCAGCCACCGTCGGTCCAGTCCGTGGCTCGCATGATGTAGCCTCCCTTGCCGACCCACAGCTTGCCGGCGCCTTTACCGAGGAGACCGTAGGCGAACTCCTCGCCAGTGGCGCGCATGTACCCGCCCGAGCCGGTGAAGAACACGCCGTTCGAGTTGAACGAGAACGAGCCATTGCCTGCGGGGGTGTACATGGCGATAGCGGCCTCCCCTACGGTGATGTAGGGGGAACCGTTGGCTACCGACTTGCGCACCGGCCCCTGGATTACGAGGGACGGGTCACCGTTCGACGCCTTCTGGAGTGCCAGGGTGGCGGCCCACCAATTGTCTTCCAGGGACTCGAAGGATAGGCCGCATCCGAACTTGGCGCCGTTGTAGCTGTCAGTCTTGGTCTCTCGGGAGACGATGTCCTCGAAATGAACCTGCGACCAGGAGTCTCGGCGACCGATTCTGCCGTAGATCTGGACACGGCCGGTCCAGGCGTCAATGCTCAAGGACTTCCAGCCATCGCTGGCGTAGACGTCCATCCCATCATCGGTGATCTTGATGCCGCGGCTCGGAGCCTTGGACGTCTGGATGATGGCGCCTGAGATCACCTGCCCGTCGAGGGCGCCTACCTGGATATGGTCTGAGGTGATCGAGTTGGCGGCGATCATACCGGCCTTGATCTCCTCGAACTCGCCCTGCTGGGCGGTGATGACCCGGGTCCAGATGTTACGGGCAACGACGTCGGTGAACGAGGCATTGCCGGTCACGGTGAGCTGGTCTGTGGTCAGCTCCAGGAAGCGGCCGACGTCGGAGGCGATCTTGCGAGCGGCGATCTCGTTGATTGAGGCCGACCCCGCAGTCAGCTTCCCGACGTCGAGGTTGGAGATCTGCTGATTGTCGACCTGCATCCTCTCCCAGGACGAGCCGGTCCAGCGCCACTCCGCAACGATGTCGAGGGTGATTCCGTCTTGCACGCGGCAGGTGTCGCCCACGCTCTCCCCATCGAATGGGGGTCGAGTGGTTGCGTCTCCCTTGATGTAGAAGACCTGTCCGAAGGTGGTGCGCATTCGGCGCACTGCGGACTCGATGGCCGCGCCGGTCATCTTGGACACGGCCAGCGAGTAGTCGTCCCCAGCCTCCTCCCAGCGCCAGCCCTTCGGGGAGTAGACGACGGTGGAGTCCGGGGCGGTGCGCGAGCTGGTCGGCGTGGAGTGCCCAGGCGAGGCGAATCCCGGGGAGGTGACGTACTGCCCTCCCCGGGCCTTAGGGTCTGCCGCTGAGGGGTTCTGAGGTCCTGCCATTGCTCGCCTTACTGTGCCTTGATGATGTAGGTAAGGGCCATGTACGGGGGCCGGTTCTCGTGGGCAGTGCCCTGACCGGTCGACTTAGCGATCAGGCCGGAGACCGAGCCGGACTCGGAGGTGGACAGGACTTGCCACGAGGCACCGCCGGAGACGCTCGAGGAGTACATGCCGACGCCGGCCCGGCCAGGCTCGCCGGTCTTGCCTCCGATGTCGTGGGTGTGGGGCGGCAGGTTGTTCACTCCGAGAGAGACGGTGGCGGCACCGCCGGTGACTCCGAGGGAGTAAGACTGACCGGCTCCGGCGATGAACCGGTCCCTCAGGTCCGGCACGCGGAAGTTGCTGGAGTTGGTGGTGCCGTAGGAGGTGCCGAGGACCTGGAACAGCTTGGCGTAGGCCGTGCGGTCGTACAGGTTTCCGTTGCACAGGACCCAACCGGTAGGGGCGTTGGCGCCTGCGAAGGCGACGATCGCCCCGACGGGGAGGAGGAGACTGGCTGAGTTAGTAGCCGAGGCGGCCACGTCCTGAACGCGGCGCTGGAGCTCGGACTTGGCCGTGTTGAGGCTGTTCTCGACATTTGTCACGCCCTGGGTGGCGGCGCTGATGCCGGACTCCATGCGGGTGAGGTCCGCGGCGGTGATGCGGGTCTCGCCCGCCCCGAAGCCGTCTTTCCACACCTTTGTTGCGACGTATGGCTGCATCACCTATCTCCTTCAGCTCTGAGTACGAATACGCGACCATCGGGAGCAACCCAGATGCTCGCGCCAATTTTACCGGCGTCGGGTGGTACCGGTCCGGCGTCTACGAGGGAGGTGGCGACCTGCGTCATGGCGTCGGTCAGGTGCTTCATCTCCTTGAGGGTCCCCTCGCGGGCGGCGCGCTGCATGGCGTCGCTTCCAGCGAGCTTCTCCTCGACCTTCTTCGCGATGGCGTCGGCATCGATGCTCTGCTCAAGCACGATGCGGGCCCGCTGAGACCACGCCGAGCGGTTGCCGGCGCGGTCGTAGGAGCGGAGGGCGACCTCCCACTCTTTGATCTCCAGCCCGGCCAGGTTGGTCCGCTGGACGGGGCGGGGCATGTCCGTGAACCTCGCCGGAGGCGCGCCGGGCGCGTGCACCGACACCTCGATCCCGGCGAAGTCATCAGGCATGCCGGCGTTGCCGACACCCTTACCGTCCCAGAAGACTCCCAGAACCCCTAGGGTCTGGGTGAGCTGGGGTGTGGTGGGGACCGGTGGCGGGGTGACGTCGCTGGCCATGGTGGCCACGACCTCCTCCGACCAGGCGCCGGTGGTGTCCTGCGTGAGGGCCCTCACGGAGAAGGCGTACTTCTTACCGCAGGTGAGCCCCCCGATCTCCACCGACGTCCCTTTCGAGGCGAACATAGGGCCGGTGAGGTTGGGCAGCTCGCGGTAGGCGATCTCGTAACCGGTGACGTCCACGGCCACGCCGAGGGCGTCGGTTGACACGGGGCTCCACTGGAGCGAGGCGACGGCGACCGGCCACCCCTCGGCGTTGATGACGGCAGTGGACGAGACGTTGAGACCTTGAGGCGCCAGCGGGGCATACTTGCTCTTAGGCACCTCAGGGCGGGGATTCTTCCCGTCGGAGTTGACGGCCCCGAGGATGCCCTTCTGCTTCTTGGCCATGCGGGCCAGCAGGTCGTCTAGGACGGTTCCGAAGGTGACGTGACCCTGGCAGCGGCCGTTCTCAGTCACAGAGATTGAGATCTGAGTCACTCGCATGCGCTCAAGGCCGTTGCGGCGGTCGACTCGCACCCAGTCTCCGCAGCGGTAGTCGAGGAACGGGAGCCACTGGACGTCGTCGGCCTCCCACTCTCGCTTGACCTCCTGCGCGGCGTTGGCGCCGGTCTTGAGAGTGAGGTCAGCCACAGCACGGGCGGTGGTCTCCAGCTCGACCCCGCCGGCCTCGACGACCTTCTCCGTACGGGGCAGGTCGGCCGGGGCCTCAGGGTTGCGGAAGGTCCACAGACGGCCACCCTCCCCCTTGACCAGGACGTGGGTGCACAGCTTGGACCAGTCCAGCTTCTCCGGTGCCGACGTCGTACCTGCGTCCAGGCGCCACACGACGTCCTGATTCTCCCGCTTGAGCGCAGCGTCAGCGTTGTAGACCTGGAGCGTGCGGCCACGCCACTGATAATCAATCATGCCCATATTCATAAGGGCTTCCAATATGGACTTCAGCGAGATCGTGGTGTCGAAGGCGACGGTGGTCTTGGTGGCCCACGCCTGACCGGCCGAGTCGGTCGTGGTGTTGAAGTCGAGGTCGAGCCCCCTCCCCCAGCCACGAGCTACGGCCGCGTCCCAGATGGTGCGAAGGATCTGCCCCGCCGTGCGGGAGTTGAACTTGTACTTCCCGTCCTTGTCGGCGGCGCCGGCGGGAACTGACCACACGAGGGCGCCGTCGAGTCGGTGGCCGATGTGGATGAACTCGGCCGTGCGGTGGTCGGTCCCGTCCCCGACCAGGTTCCACGAGGAGGAGAGGTTCATGAAGCGAGCGTTGGGCGGCTCGGTCCACGTGACCCCGTCGTAGGTGAGCTCGACGGAGATCTCGACCATACGGTCGAGCAGGCCTCCGCGCACGCCCTGCTCGCCGTTGGGGTAGGACAGAGTGAGCGACGGGGTTTCCTGGCGCGGGCACGTGAACGTGCCCGCCAAGGCGTCGGGCAGGACGCCGATGCGGGCGCCGGCCTCCTCGTAGGCGACGTAGCGCATCCCCAGGCCGCGGGGGAAGTCCAGGCGGCGAGGCATCAGTACGACCTCCTCGCCTTGATGTAGCCGGTGCAGCCGGTAGCCGTGATCGAGATGCGGCCCTGCGGATCAGGATCCAGGCGGAAGCCTCCCAGACTCATCGAGATCTCGCCGTCGGCGCTGCGAGCCCCGCCAACGGCTTGCCAGTCGACGGACGGGTTCTTCCACGCCCGATAGGAGGCGACGTCCACCAGCAGCCTCTCAGCGCCCGTCAGAGAGCCGTTGAAGGTAAAGGTGGAGCCGGAGATGTTGTCCTTGAGGGTGCAGGTCTGCCCCGTCGGGGACAGCATCAGCCAGGGGTCCGGGATCGGCATGTTTCCGCCGGTCAGGGACCCTAGGTCGTTGAGGTCGACCACCGTCGGCTGCGGGTCTCGCCACAGGCCGGAGGCGACCTCGAAGGTCGCCGTCAGCGTGGCGATCTGCGCCTCAGGGTCAATGGTCGGCTCGATGGAGGAGGACAACCGGACGTCGGCCACCTTGAGGGTGTTGCCCTGAGGCTGGAAGCCAAGAGTCTGCGTGCGGCCGAAGGCGGTCAGGCGCCGGAGCAGTGCTCGTAGGTTGAACTCCAGCTGGTCGAGACCGCCCTTGCAGCGGTTACCGTTACGGCCGTCCTCCCAGGAGAAGACGGTGAACTTCAGCACGACGGTGCCGGGCTTCAGCACCGTGGCCGGGATCGGCAGGACGCCAAACCGGTTCGGAATGTCAACGCTGATGCGCCAGGGCTCGCCCCGAGTCGACAGAGTCGTCTCGGAGGCGAGTACCCAACGCATCTTCTCGTCGTCCAGGTCTACGCCGTCGAGTGAGTAGATGGCCATGGGTGGGTAACCTCTTAGAGCAGTGCCGCGAGGCGGATTCCTTCAGCGACCTCGTCGCGGGTCTTCGAGTCGGACTTCGCCTGCGGATAGTGGTTCGTGATGTTGATGGTAGCACCCGATTGGATCTGCCTATCAGTGCCTGAGGGGCCGCGAGTGGCGTCCATCTTCCCGGTGCGGGCACTGATCCCCTGAATCGGGGAGACGTTGATCTTCGAGTCGAGCCCTATGGTCGCGGGCTTAGCGATGTCGTCCGTGAGCCCGGCCAGCGAGTTGCGCACGACGCCGTACTGGGACTCCAGGCCCTTGACGAAGCCCTGCATGATGAGCTCACCGGCGGGCTTGAGCAGCACCTTGTCGACCGGGGCCGGACCCTTCCAGGAGGGCAGCATCTTGGTCAGGCTGTTCAGCTTGCCCTTGACGGCCCCGATCATCGAGGTGATTCCGTTGATGAGGCCCTGAATGATCTTCCGACCCGCCCCGGTCAGCCAAGAGCCCGAGCCGGAGAAGATGTTCTTGATGCTGTTCGGCAGGTTCCTCACGGTGTTGACGGCGCTGGAGACCGCCGACGAGATTGCACTGATGAGGCCGGACCAAGCGGAGGACGTGATGCTCCGCACGGTGTTCCAGGCGCCCGAGAAGAGGGACGTGATGGAGGAGCCCCAGCCGGAGACCGTGCTGATGATGCCGGACAGCGCACTGGAGACGACGGACTTTGCCTGGTTCCACATCGCCGAGATGATGGTCCACAGGACCTGACCCAGGCCTCGAACGATGGCGTTGATGGCGTTCCACGCCCCCGTCACCATCTGCTTCAGGGCCTCCCAGGCCCCGGACCAGTCGCCCGTGATGACGGCGAGGACGAACTTGATGATCCCGGAGATGATCTGAAGGTTGGCCGAGAAGACGGCCGCGATCGTCTGGAGGATGACCGCAATGATCGGCATGAGCGCCTGTACCACGGTGCCGATTAGCTGGATGGCGGGGACAAGGACGGACATGATCGCGTCCACAATCGGCTGGATGAGCGGCACGACGGCGGCCAGGAGCTCGTTGATGATCGGCCCGAGGACCGCGAACAGGGCGGACAGCAGAGGGCCGAGGGCCTGAATGATCGGCATCAGGGCGGCGCCCAGCTGCTCGATGATCGGCGCCAGCAGGACGGCCAGCTGGGAGAAGACCGGTGCCAGCTGCTCGACCAGCGCGGCAATGAGGGGCGCGACGGCGACGAGCAGCTGCCCCGCGACAGTGGCGATGGCTCCGAACGCCTGCCCAAGGGCGGGCATGGCCGGGGCGAGTGCCTGCACGGCGGTCAGGACGCTCTGGAAGAACGACACGAGACCGCCCTGGAAGGCGGGGTCCTGGAGAGCGGCGGACAGGCCCTTCAGACCGGTCTCGATGATCTGCCCGACCAGCGGGAGGATCGTGGAGATCGTGGGAGCCAGCGAGACGAAAGCCTGCCCGAGGGAGCCGACGCCGGCGAAGGCGTGGGAGGACGCCTCAGCCATCGCGGAGAAGATGGATGTCAAGGTCCCCTGCCACAGGGGTCCGTTGACGGCCTTGTTCGCGCGGTCCATAGCCGAGGCAATGGAGTCCAGCGGCGCGGACCCGGCGGCCATGGCAGTGAACAGGCCTCCCAGGATGCCTCCCAGGTCGACCACGATGTCCTTCAGCGTGCCGAAGGTCTTGGCGGCGCCCTGGATGGCCTGATCCATCTCGCCGGAGGCGGTCTTGGCCTGCACCCAGTTCTGGAAGCTGTAGGCGACGTCGTTGGCCCATCCGGCGATGGAGGGCAGGTACTTGGCGCCCACCTCACCGAGGGTGAGGAGGGCGTCGGTGAAGGCACCCGCCCCGTCGCCTCCGATGTTCATCGCCTCGGCCAGGTATCCGAGTGAGGCCTGGAAGCCGGGGATGTGCTCGGTCGCCACGTCGGTGACGGCGGCGGCCATCATGCCCATCTCGGTCGCCACGCTGGCGATGGATGGGCCTAGAGCGTCAAGCGCGCTGTTGGCGAAGTAGCGGACGGACTCGGCGGCCTCTCCCCAGAAGTGCAGGGAGATGTCCTCCTGGAGGGCGGTGAATCGCGGCCCGAGGTCGGCCAGGACGTCCTTGGCGTCCTTCATGGCGGCCACGAAGATGCCCACGCCCGCACCGGCCGCGCCGAGGATGCCGGGCAAGGCCAGGAGCGCCGGCAGGCTGTGGGCAACGCCGACACCGAAGGCAGAGACGATGCCGACGCCGGAGCCGAGGACTGAGACCAGCCCGAGGACGGCGGTGCCGACGGTACCCATCTTCACGGCGGCGGTGTCCAGGTTCGTGAACAGGTCGTTCAGGGAGTTCTTCAGGTTGCCGAAGATGTTGCCGCCGGCCAGGGCCTTGAGCTGGGCGGCGACCTTAGCGATGCTGGCCTTGGCCAATCGGGCGTGGATGTCTACGAAGTAGGGTTTCTTGGTCAGGCGGGCCAGGTCGAAGCGAGCCTTACCGTCGTCCAGGTCGGCGTTGACGGTGGCCTTGCCGTCGAGCTTGTTGAGCTCATGCTTGAGCTTGCGCTTCGACTCCTCCGAGAGGTTGGCGTGGGCCTCGATGTTGCCGCCGATCTCGGCGATCTCCTTGCGGAGCTTCTGGGCCGAGGCGCGGTCGAGCTCCCCCTTGGCGGGGATCTTCCCATCGATCTTGGCGATCTCGGCCTTGATCTTGTTCTGGGCGGCCTTCTCCAGGGACGCGTTGACCTTGAGATCGCTCTTGATGTTGGCGATCTTCTCCTTGATCTCGGCGATGTCGTGGCCGTCGATCTCGACCTTGGCGTCGATCTCGGCGTCCAGTCCCTTGAGATCCTTAATCGCCTTGGCCTGGGAAGCCTTGTCCAGGTCGACGCGCGCCTTGACGGCGGCCTTCATCTCGTCGAGCTCGCGTCCAAGCTTGGCCACGGCGTTGTCGTCGAGGACTGGCTTGACGGGGGCGCGTGAGTCCATTTGGCGCAGCTTGCGCTTGATGTCCTCGATGTCCCTCTTGGAGATCTCGGCGCGGGCCTGACCCTTGGTCTGACCGATGGCGCGCTCGATGCGGCGCAGGTCCTTCGGGTCGATTCGGGCGTTGACCTGGAGCACGACACCGTCGAGGGCATCCTTGACAGAGTCGCGCATGTCACGCGCCCACTTGTCGGCAGCGCGCTCGATGCGCTTGCCGATCTTCTTGAGGCTCTTCTCGATGCCCCGCTCAGCGTCGCTGCGGAAGTCGCGCGCGTCAGCGCCGACCTCTACGACTACCTCGCCGATCTTGTCTGCCACGGGTCCCCTCCCGCTCGTACGTCAAGCGGGCGGCATCGCGGCCCGATCTATCTAAGGCCATGATACCGCCCGCATAGGCTTGGGTTATCAGTACAGTCACATCCCGAGGGAGGACTTAAGGGCTCCGAACCCTCCGGACTCGTTGCCGGCGAACCAGGGGCTTCGAGGATCCGTCACCTCCACACCCTTCGGAGGCATCCACAGCTCTCGCTTCAGCTTCTCGGCGTCGTTCTCCTCGCCAGCGTTGCGGGTGAGGATCCACCACATGACGTGGCAGAAGCGGTTCAGGGGAAGCTTCTCCAGGTCGATGCCGTGACCGAGGCAGAATCCGTCGATGTAGTCCCACTCCGAATAGGCCGAGGCGAGGAGCCGCTGGATCACGTAGTAGGGTTTTCCCCACTCGTCTCCATGACAGCGCTGATGAGCTCAACGACGTCGGGGATGTCGAGGTCGTCGGACGGGTCGTTCAGGCGCTCAGTCACCTTCGGGCCGGTCTCCTTGCCGAACAGGACGAGGTTCCACTTGGACAGCCCGTCCAGCAGCTTCTCAGCGTCCTCTCCAGCATCCTTGAGGGCTTGGGAGAGGAAGACGGCCACGGAGGCCTTGGGCGGGCGGACCTTGTACTGGGTGCCGACCAGTTCAACGTCGATTGACTTCCGAGTCTTGCCGGGGATCGTGATAGTAGCCATGAGGCTATTCTAATGGAAGTCCGAGGGTTTGATTAGACGCATCGCATCGCGCACGAAGTGCGCGGGACGGATGCCCCGCACCCACTTGGCGAAGACGGTCTCACTCGACCCCTTCGGGTTGAAGGCCATGAAGCGCCTGGTGGTAGGGCCGTGCGCCCTCGTGCCGTACTCCTGGTAGGCGGCGTACGGGGTCCGGGCGCCGACGGAGAACGTCGGATTGAGCGGGTGCTTCCCGGGGACGCGCTCAATTGTGACAGAGTTCACCATGCGTCCGGTGTTGACCCGCCCGGCGGCCTTGATGTTGCGCTGGATTCGGCCCTGAGTCCGCCGGGTAGCCTTCAGAGCCGCCTGTTTAGTGATGTCCGCCACTTTGTCTGCGCGGATGGGTCCCTTGAACCTGACCCGGACGTGAGTCATGGGCAGTTCACCTTGACCGAGAAGGTCCACTCGCCGGAGACGCACCCGCCCTCAGGGCCCTGAGCCGACCACTCCATGTCCGAGGCGTTGGTCCCGGAGGTGAGGAACGCCCCCAGGTCCGCCATGTCCTGATGCAGGACGGCCGCGTCGGCCGTCAGGTCGTAGGGGCGAGGCCCCCGGCCGCGGTCGTCCACGACCTCGACGCAGCGCAGCGTGCCCAGCGCAAGGATCGCCTGCCAGTAGCGGACGGAGCAGGGGTTCCCGTCGGCGGCCCTCGGTCCGAAGACCGGCGTGACGGAGACGACGCGCACGTAAAGGTGACCTGCGCAGCACTCGTCCCAGGCCACCTCCGCCCCCGGGGAGACATACGCCTGGGACACGGCGTTGGACAGCGCGGCCGCGCCACCCTTGAGGACGGCGAGGGCGGTTGAGTGGACGGTCGAGGGGGCGGGACTGGCTACCCTCCCGGACAGGGCGGCGTAGTCCTCGCTCTGAGGGCGGCCGGAGCGTGTGAGGCGGGGTGCGGGGCTCACCAGATCACGCTCCCCCACCTAGACGGGGAGGCGGACCGACTGCGGACGTAGTCGTCAGGGTTGTAGGCCCGAGCCATCTGGCGAGGCTTGCGGATCGAGGTGACCCAGGAGTCGACCAGCCAGATGCCGGTACGGCCCTCCTGCATCTCGTCGAAGTCGTCCTGCACCTGGACGGTAACGCCCTGGCGAGTGACGGTTTGGAGACGGGCCGGCAGGGCGCAGTCACGGTCCATGCAGGCGGCCTTGGCCAGCTCCAGGGCGAGGACGCCGGCGGCGACCATGCCGCCCTCGGGCACGGGAATACCCTTGGAATAGCGGATCTCCCAGGTGCCCTCCTCGGTGACGTCCCGAGATAGGTCTTGTACTGCTGGGAATACAGTCGGAACCTCGGGGCCCGGCGTCGCGGTGCGTCCGGTCAGGGTAAGGGTGGAGCGGTTGTAGACCCGGTAGGCGTCGGCAGGGAGGACCTGGCCGTTGATGGTGACCTTGTGGACACGGTAGACGTTGCCGGGAAGGCGGATCGACCCGCAGCCGCCGGAGCACACGCACACCCGTCCGCACGTCCCGCACACGACGTCGTGCAGGACGCCGCCCAGGCGGACCGGGGCGAAGGTGTGGCTCAGGTAGGAGGTCCCTCGGTAGGTGGGCTGCTGATGACCCGCCAGGGGCTCAGGCCTCAGCGAGACGATGTCGGTCCCGAAGCGCCTTCCGGTCCACTCCCACAGCAGCTGGGTCGCCATGGTCTCGAAGGTGTGCTGCTGCTCGGGCCTGCCGGCCTCGTCGAGGTACTCCTTCAGGTCCTCGCACGCACTGTAGGAGACCGGCCAATCTCCCGGGCCATAGCCCTGATCGATTACATCCATGCCCTCTCCTACAGTGCGTGCTGGGTGCGGGATGGCTACGCCGCGATAAGCGGTGCCCGCAAGCCTGAGTATACCGATAGGACACTACGATAGGTCCGTAGGAGGACTTTCTAGGCGGGTAGGTACGGTGACAGCCCCGTAGGGCGTTTGTGCGCTCTACGGGGCTGTCAGTGCCGGGGAGGAGCCGGAGGGAAGCGGTGGCGTCAGCCTACCTCACGGGACGGTGACCGGCTGGTCGCTGTCCGGCGGGGGAGCCAGCGCCGTGTCGATCATCAGCAGGTGGTCGAGGGGGTCGAGCGCGGTCGGGAGCTTGGCGTTCTCGTAACCGCCTCCGCCCTGCTTCGGCTTCTTGACGACGTCGTAGGGGCCAGTGCCCCAGCCGTTACCGGACTTGGTGACAGCCCCAGTCATGGAGAACGTGATGGCGTCCTCACCGGTCACCTCGATGTCGCCGATGGTGCCTGCGGTGATGAAGGGCAGCAGCAGGTAGCCGCTGGCGTCCTCAGCACCGGCCGCACAGGCCTGACCGGACAGGCCGGTCCACAGCTCCAGGGCGAACTTCTTCTCGATCTTGCCGTAGGCGACCTTGAAACCGGCGGTGTCGCCGGCGTGGTCGAGGTACTTGGTGGCGTTGGTCACGATGTCCAGGACCGAGGGGTTCACACCGCAGAACTCCAGCTCAAGGGTGAAGTACTTGAAGGTGTTGGACTGCTTCTCGTTGACGCACAGCGAGCCGTCGGCCTTGCGGACGGTGATCTCGGTGCCATCCTCGACCTCGGCGGCCAGCTTGACCGACACGAAGCCGGAGGTGGCCACGGGCTTGTGCTGCGTCTTGTCGAAACGACCGCAGGTGTCCAGCGGGGTCACGCGGATGCGCTTGCCCAGGACGGGGGTGTATGAGTGAGTACTAGCCATGGCTCAGCGCTCTCCTTCGTACGTGACTTGCGTGATGGTGTAGACCACGGCCGCGGCGAGCACGGCCAGGGCGAGTGAGAGTCGGCTAGAGAGCATTACTCCTCCGCCGGCTTCAGGTCGAGCTGCGGGATACCGGCGTCAACGGTGACCCGGAACGCGTCCCACTTGTTGAAGCCGAGGACGTACTGACGCTCGGCCACCCCCGTGAGCTCGTTCTGGTCCTTGTTGAAGCCGCCCTCGGCGTTGGTCGAGGTGAAGGCCTGCCCGCGGTAGATGACGATGGGGCCGGTGGCCACGATCTGCATTTCGTCGGCGTAGCCTGCGCCAACCACGACGGGGGTACCTAGGCGGGTGGCGAAGCCTCCGCCCTTGACATCCTCGATCATCTTGGCGCTGGCCAGCAGGCTGGCCAGTCGGCGCGGGATGTGCAGGACCGGCTGGAAGCCATACTGCGCGGCGTAGTTCTCCAGGACGGCCAGTCCCTGGCTCAGGTCGAGCTTCCCGCCGCCCTTGGCGGCGTAGGAGCGGACCTTGGCCAGACCCAGACCAAGAGACGGGGCTCCGGACCACAGAGCCGCCTCGACGGCGTGCTCCTCCTGAGTCAGCAGCCGGGCTCCGGCGACCTGAGTCGCCTCGGCCGGGGAGTAGTCGAGGGGGGTTGTGCGAAACGCTGCGTAGACAGTCAGCGGGGCCAGCGACTCCAGGGCGATTCCCTTGGGGTCAGTCAAGGTCTTCGGCAGGCCTGGGACCGCGCCGGGGCGCTGCCACTGACCGATGGCGCCGAGCTGGGCGCGCTCGACGTCCTCCCAGGTGACGCCGTTCTCCCACCGGACCGAGGAGTCCTCGATGGGGGAGAACTGGGAGAAGAGCCCGCCCGGCAGGGGCGAGGCAGTCGGGGCGTCCACCCGCTGCTTCGGTGCGATGATCGGCATATGTCCTCCTTGCTGGACGGTGATGGCTTGGTCGACCGTGAGTCACGAGGCGGGCGGGGACTT
>ERZ1674239.154-NODE-154-length-19313-cov-2.700904_pt1 | contig 19313 bp, 19 predicted proteins | sample MGYA00581208_ERZ1674239 | MGnify/ENA primary metagenome ERZ1674239 (study PRJEB41354, sample SAMEA4873308) | human saliva metagenome | biome: human-associated habitat [ENVO:00009003]; feature: mouth environment [ENVO:08000002]; material: saliva material... | reverse complement strand
CTACATTCATATTTGCAAGATCTAGAGCAAGGTTGCATCCATATTTTTTTATAATATCGACAACGTTACTAAAGCGATAGGCAGGAATCGGTAAGGCAAAAACATTTCTATCTTCAGGATTGATGATTGCGAAATGGAGTGCAGGATTCTGAGTTTGATATTCTGAAATATTATTGGAAATAAAAGAGTAGGATTTAAAATCAAAAAATTTCGGAGCATTAATCGTAATCAAATCACAGTCTGTTGCTTCACAGAGATCAAGTACCTTATTCATTTCTTTGCTATTCAAAAGAGCTGAAGTTTGAATAGAATAAATGGGTAACTCATATTTTTTTACCAGGTTTTTGACATAATTTTCATTCCAGGCATCAAATCCTTTAGAAATTGCTAGGTCGATTCCATCATAACCACATTTTTTTGCCATATCGAAGATTATATCTAAACCATAACCCAGCATAGTATCAGTGCTCAAGATAATTTTGTTTTTCATTTGATTTTAATATTTAGGTGTAAAGAACAATTAAGTATAGTCAAAATTTTGGTTTTTGTCAATTTTTAGTTAAAAATCAGAAGATTAGCAATCAAATATGCTGAACCGATTAAAAGAATTCCTCAAAGAGCATAAATAATCGTTTTCTTGAGCGACTTAAAGGTTTCTGTATCATCGGGTTTGGTGAGTATTTTATACGTCTGAACTAAAATAAGAAGTAGAAGGACAAAAGCAACAAGTCCTAAAGCCCAATTCATTATCGTAAAGAAAATTGGAATTTCTTTTGGATTTAAAATTTGGGTTCAAATTTGAGAAAGATTTGAGGTTCATCCTTTTAAAACAGCATCTTGTTTCCCATATACTGCTTCTACAATCTGTTTCGCAGCAATGATGAAAAGCATTCCAACCGTTGTCCAGGTAATGACTCCTATTGCTTTTTTCTTTGTCCCATCATCTTGGGCAGTAATGTAGGCAAACACACGAGTCATCATAAGAATGACAAGAAATCCTAGAGAGAGATATACGGCTATTTTGATAAATGGAAATCAGATTTTATCGTAGAGCACAGTAATCCAATCTATGGTAGTCATTGCTTCTCCACTACCTGTTTTAAAGAGGTCTGAAAAAATTACCCAACTCAAATATTTGGCACTATACATGATGATAATCGCAATTGCACCATAAACCATCATACTGACTCCATCTTTGAGTTTTCAGCTATCAGAAGAGGTCAGTATTGAATAGAGTCCAAACATCGCTACCAATACTCCAACAATTACGATGATAGGAAAGAGGACATCAATTACTTTTAGCATAAGAGAGGTTACTTTCCCTCCAATAAGAGTATCTTCAATTGGATTATCTAGATGTTCTCTGATGCTTTCTACTCATTTTCCCAGAGAGGTAGAAAAATTATTATTAGCATCAGTAGATTGTGCTTTTACTGGAAGGGTGAATATTCATAACCCAAAAATACAAGCAATAACTGTGAAAATATATTTACGAAAAGTCATTTTCATAATAGTAAGAATAAATGGTTAAAAATCAGATCAAGAAGTAGTATATTCTGCGATTATTGGAACTTTTGGAATGGGAAGTTGGTTTTTTTTGAGGATAAGGAATCTGATGAGTATCCGCAGTAACAGAATGCTTTTCCATCGTAATCACTCATATCATATCCAAAAACAAAAGAGCCCCAAAAGGATAATATAGCTCAAAAAGTTTATGATTTTCCCTTTTTTTGTTATTCATAAGTTATAATTGTGTTGATGATGATCAGGTAGTTTTTCGCTTGACTTAGAATTAAAAAACTTTTGGACTTGCACGAAAAGGAAAGAAATGCTTTCTTCAGGATAGATTTTAAAAAGATGATGAAGTCTGACTTTTTGCTCTTGTGAGATGATATCATAGTTAAAAAATAGGAATCCAACTCTCATGAGTAAGAGTAAAATAATTGTTTCCCCAAGAAGGATTGATGGAGAGAGTAGAAATGCTAAAAAAATGAAAAACCGCCAGAGCTGTGCTTCTTTATTTCGCCAATATGGCTTCTCAAATTGCTTCCTCGAAAACCAAATTCGATCATTATAAATTGGTAAAAACGTGAACATCATTTGTTTTTTTTGAAGAGGGCTTTGTTCAATTTTTAAAGCTTGAATGGTTTCTCATGAGAGGACAAGGCTACTTCCTATGGTTAAAATAAATAAGAGTAAATATCAAAGAAGTTCCGCAAAAAAAATCAAAATAGATAAACTAATCCATTTGCTTAACCGGGTTAATCAGAGAATAAGAAGTAATAGAGTCCAAGATATGTTTCAGATATTACACCGTGAATGGATGAAAGATTTCTCTTCATTTGATCGTTGCTTGTGGTCCCTTTTTATGCTTAATTGAATAAAAGGAGCGAAAAACAGGACCGCTGAAAGTGATAAATATTTTGCTTGTATTGAAAGTCTGTTTTTCTCCATTTTTTTATTCAAGGGCTGTAAAGGTATGTAAATTTTCGCGCTTTACGACATTGATATCAGTTTCTTTTTCCTTTTGAGTTTCCATTCCGGCAACTTGACCATGTTGAGTAAATTGATGAATGACCATATTCTCTTTATTCAGTATATTACTTCCTTTTTTTTGAATCTTTTCAGGAGTAATTTTATCATTTTCATAAGAAGCAATCCAATATTGATAGGCTCAAAATCTCTTATCTTTTCTAAAAAAATCTTCTACCGCACTATTGGAGGTATAAATAAGTGGCTTCTTTCCAAATTTCTTTTCTACAGCCTGGCAGCATTCCAAAAAATCATTTAACAGCTGCTTTGTATCCTCAGATTCTTTAATATCTTCCATCTCAATATCAAGGATTGGAGTCTGATTTTTTACTTTTTCTTCTCATAAAACGCCAACGAGGGTATTCCAGTAATTGTCAGCTTGTTTTTGAGTATTATGTGATGGCACATAGAGATGATAGGTTGCAAAACGGATTTGTTCGTTAGTATCATCACAAGCTTGATTGTATGCATTAAGTTTTGAAAAATACTCTGCGAATTTCTCATCATTCAATCCCTCATCAACTCTTTCTCCGTTTAAAATCTTCCCTTCTCATTGACTAGCACGAAAGATAATAAACTCTTTTGGATTGGTAAGCGAATCAGCATCATTACGAAAAAGCTCATTTTCTTCAGATAGTTTTTTAATGTCGAAATTATTAAAGTGAGAAACATCGATTCCATACGCCAAATGGTTTTCTGATTTCTGAGGTTTAGATGGTAAATTTGATGTATTGCATGCATGAGGTCAAGGATAGACAAGCATTCCTCCTACCAAAGCTAATTTAAGCAAATAATTTTTCATCATATTCATGAGTTTATTTTTGGTTTCAATTTTACTTCCAATCCATCTGTCGGTGCCATCAAGTCCATATATTGCAGTTTTTGTTCATTCAAAAAGCAGTTCGCAAAGATTCTTTACTGTTTCTTTCATGCAGATTCAAGCTTTAGATATGGATTCTTTGGCTTTTTCAAATTGTTCTTTTGAGGTTTTAGGTGACATTTCTGGTCTATATTAAGGGTTAAATGTTTTTCACATCGGTTGTGATAAATGATTTCTCATGAGGTGAAGCTAAAATCTGGACTCCCACATGCTGATTTCCCACGAACATGAGTCCTTCTCCCACTCCAACAGAAATCAATCTCTGCTGTTCTGCTTCGGAAAGCCCCAAAAGCTGATTGAGTGATTTGATAGAGGTGACCGACTGTTTGAGAAGGATTTGCATAGAAGAGTTGGAAACGATCGGTTTTCCATACGGACTACGGATAAAGTCCTCAATATCTTGCGAGATAGTCGTGATTCCAAGTCAGTATTTTCTCGCTCTTTTGATAAGACCGAAGAGGAAGTTTGCAGAAATGTCGTTTTGAAGCATAATCCACGCTTCATCACAGACAAGGAGTCTCTGCTTTTTCACCGATCTCACCTTAGACCAAATAAAATTAAGCACATTAAACATCGCAGGGGTTTTCAAAGCTTCTTCTACATCACGGATACTGAAGACCGTAAGCGCATTATTGATATCAATATTGGTATAATTGTTGAAGAGTTTTCCGAAGGTTCCAGTTACATATTTACTGAGCTTGAGGGCGATTTGCTCTCCCCCCTGCATTCCATTCAAAACATTCATCAAATCTTCCATCAGAGGAGGGAGTTTTCCCGTGTAGTCGTCCATTTCAAACGTAAAACCTTTCAAGGCGTAAGTATTTTGTAACGCTTTGTCAAGGAGAGATTCCTCTTCTGGACTAAGTTTTCAAACCAAAATCTGAATCAAGCCTACGAGATTCATAATCTGCGAACGAAGCAAATCTCCCTTTCCATACTCCACATCCTCAATCATCGGAGGTATATCAAAAGGATTGAGAAACTGCTGAGAAGAAGTCGCAATATTCACATAAGTTCCTCCTACTCTTTCACAAAGTGCTTGATATTCGTTTTCAGGGTCAATCACGATAATATCTACTCCATTGAGCAAATACCTCAAAATCTCCAGCTTCACCGTAAAAGATTTACCGGCACCGGAAGTCGCCAAAATCACGCTATTCATATTTGGCAGTTTGGAGTTGAAACGGTCAAAAATCACGAGTCCTCCGGTATGGGCATTCACTCCATAAAGGATTCAGGTTTTTGTGATGAGATCACTAGAAATAAAAGGAAAGCTGGCTGCCAATGAAGAAGTCACCGCACTACGGACGATTCCCATGTCATCAAGACAGATTGGTAAATTTGCAGTAAACCCGTTATCCATTCTATGAATAGCATTTTTGACTTTAATTCCATAACCAGAAATCTTCTGTTCAAATTTTTTCCCAGTTTCTCTGAGCTTTTCTTCGTTGTGATCGTAAATCGTGGTATAGTTTCAGAGTTCGAAGTATCTTTCCTCTTTTGTAGTCAGCTTTTCTCTGATCATCTCTACATCACGATATTGCTGTTCAATTTCCTTGTCAATGGTAATTCCCTTCTGCATTGCATCAGAAAGCTCTGCTTTGAGCTGGGTAGATTTTTGCTTGAGCATAGACTGAATTGCCGAATCATCTTCAGGATAGAGATAGAAGCTCATATCTCGCTTGGCATGCATACTCATAATATCCCTCGTCCAGAGGGTATCAATATAGCTCGGATATTCCTGGGTATAGTAGCATTTTCCGAGGATTCCAGACACATTAAACTGCTGCATTGTAAACTCTCGGTAGGACGGTGCAATATGCGATTTATAATCAGAAAGTAAAGCTGAATAACGATTATCAACCTCTTTGATATATTGTCTGAGTTCGGAAGTCAGCTTTTTGTCGCTATATTCCGCATCTGGAAGCTGTAAAAGTTGCTTCACCTGATCAGCGAGAGCGAGCTGTTTGGCACTTTGAGGCTGTTCTTCGCTTGGAAGTTCAGCTTTTTTGGCTGTTTCTGAAGCTTCTCAAGGCTTTTTTGGAGCTGGAGCAAGTCCGATTTTCTGGAGTAAGGAATCCATTCGCCCAAAAGCATCAGTCTTTTTCTTCTTTTTCTGTGCAAGAGCATCCATCGCAAGTTGTGAAGATACCACAAAACCTCCGTTAGTGATGACTGCGGTATAATTTGTATCATAAACAATGTTTTGAAGTCTTTCTAGCATTGGAATAATGATCATCAGTGCAGAATAAAATTCATTCTCAAGTATATGTAAAAAAAATATTTTTTCAAAAAAGGTAGGTATTTTTATTATCTATACTACTTGACTTATTTATTATTTACTTTTTTGTTTAAATTAGAAAAGATAAAATCTGACGAGAAAATGCTTGACATTCTTATTCAGTTTCTTATAATCCATGATATAAAGCTCAATAAAAGTGCTTTAGAATTGGTTTTATTTTCTATGAAAAGACCGATGAGTTTTGTTGTTAAGATGGATGACAAAAAAATTAAGATTGATATAGAATCTACTCAGTTAAAAGATGTTCTGATATATTGTAAGCCAAAAGAAAGACTAGTGCTTATGAGAAAGTTTGCTCTTGATGGAGGAAAGGAAATCCCTCTTCAGAGGATAGGAAAAGAGTATTCTCTTACCAGAGAAAGAGTAAGGCAAATCGAAACACAAGCACTTATGAGGTTTAGGAGACTTATCGTTGGAAACGAAACTTATATGAATGTTCTAACTGAGGGTAAAAAAATTTTGGAAGTGCATGGATGAATTTTGAGTGAAGAAGCCTTGATTGCAAAAATTATTAATAAAAATCTTTTTAAGTTTTCAAAGGCTGAGTTAAAACTTATTTTGGTTTCAGATTTTGATATCACCTATCTTAAGAGGAATAAATATCTTAATAAAGCCTTCTATATTGAGCCACTTTATGAGGATCTTTTGACGAAAATGGTACTTTTTAGTCAGGATTATTTTAAGGAAAAGTGAGAAAGTGAAGATCTTTATGAATTTATTGGTATTTTGAAGGAAAATTTTTTGGAGGATTTTAAGGATATTGGAGCGCTTAAAAATGATCTTTTCTATATCAATTTCTTTCAAATTGTGAGAGATATGGCAGTGCTTGATGGAAAGATTGGTCTTCTTGACTTCCCAGACATCAATCCAAAAACGATTAAACTTAAAATGCTTTATACGATGAAGAGGCTTAATAAACCGATTCATTATCAAGAGCTTCCTGCAAAAATTATGGAATGGTTCCCAAATAGTAATGTTAAAGTGAATACAGTTCACAATGATCTTGTTAAACATAATGATATTTTTGTGAATCTTGGACTTGGTCTTTATGGATTGAAAGAATGGGGTTATGAAGGAGGAAGTGTAAGAGATATTCTTATTAGAGTTCTAAAAAAGTTTGATAGACCAATGAATGCAAAAGAACTTGCAAAAGAAGTTTTGAGAGAAAAAATGGTGAGTCCAAATACGGTAACACTAAACCTACAGAAGTATAAATCAGATTTTAAGAGGATAGACAAGGGACTTTATACCTACATCTGAAAATAGAAATTAGAAAAAGCTGAATCCTTCTAAGATTCAGTTTTTTTAGTGTAAAAAGTTTCCTTTCTCTTGATAATATCAAGTATTTTATTAATCTAAAAATTAAATTTTTAATCTTTATAAAAGAGCTATGACTGTAATTGTAAAAGTTCAAGACTCAGCAGGAAATGAAATTTGATCTTTTGAGGCGGAAGATCAAAAGTCGCTATGAGAACTTGCAGCTATGCATGGAGTGGAAATTCTTCAGTCCTGTGGAACGGGGTTTTGCGGGGTTTGTCTCTGTGATGTTGTAGATGGAGGTGCAGCTATTGAGCTTAATAAAACAGGAGAGCATATTTTTGAGGTTGCAATGGATGAGGAGAATAATCCTAAACAGCTCCTTGCCTGTGTGAGCGGTATTAAGTCAGAGTTTTTTTCTGATGAAAAGCAACATACCGTAGTAATCAAAAAGCTTTACTAAGATTCTTTTTGTTTCTGAATAAAGAATGACAGTTATCAAATTTGAACAAGCATTTCTTCTTCTCCTAATTCAACAGGATGCTGGAGCTTACAATACTTTCTATCTCCAGACAGTTGATGTGTTTTTCCGTTATTTGCAGAGTAATTTTTTTCTTTCTCCAGAAGATAGTGAAGATATTATCGCGGATTTCTATGTAAAATTCCGAAATGCAGTCACCAAATATGATATTAATCAGTCTTTTTCTGCTTATGTGCGAACGATTTTCAGAAATACGCTGAAAGATTATTTCAAAAAGCACAAAGAGCTTTCTTTCTCTCAGCTGGACGGCGATGATGAGGAAGGAGAAAGATTTGAGGATACTTTGATTGAGAAAAGCGAGGTTGCGGAGCTTTTGCAGCAAGATTTTGAACTGGCACAAATCAAAGCTGCGATGCAGGAACTTGATGCTTTGAGTAGAGAAATCATCTTTCTCAAATACATTGAACATAAATCTAATACGGAAATTGAGGAGCAATTACTGATTTCCCAGGAGGTGATTAGGCAGAGGATTTCAAGAGCTTTGAAAAAGTTAAGAGCGATGCTGAATAATGAAGCGTAACCTTTTATGTCTTTAGAGTACAGACGGTGATGAGATGGTATCAGAAAATACAGCTTTTGGGGTTGGTAGGGGGCGTATTATTCTTGAGCGGATGTAGTTGGAGTCAGGGGTATTGATCACTGTCGTCTCAGCTTGAGACTGATGGAAATGGCAGTGGGTGCGTTCCCATTGATGTATTTATGGACCAAGGGGATGCCTATGCAACGACCTTAGAGTATGAAAATTTTCGCAATATGTTTTTTATAGAGTGGGCAAGGGGGGTGAGAAGGGAGCGAGGTCATGACTTTACAGGAGCAATGCAAAATGCAAAGATTCCAGCTTGGAATGCCACAGAGCTTGCTTATGCAGATTATTTAAGAGAACAAGGAAGAGAGGTGCTTCCCCTATCATATACAGGAGCTTGTTTATTTATAGAGAAAGAAAAGAATCCTTCCTTTTTTGGAGGACCTCCTGGACTTACTAATTTTGGTGATTATGAATGGAAAGAAGAAATGAAGGGGGAAAAGATTATGAATATTGAAGATTTAGAAGACTGGTATCAGAAATGTTTTGCACAACTTTATCTTGAAAAATTTGTTACCTTTGATGATGAGGAGTTGGCTTCTTTTAAGAGTAGTGATTATTTAGATAATTCTTTATGAGGTGACTACTTTCACAGCTATCTTATTAGCCCTATCGGTGATATTAAGGGGTGGTATATTTTAGACAAGCTTTTCCCTGATGAACATAATGGACTCTGTAATGTATATTATTAGCCTTGATTTTTAAATTGATACTATTATCATCATTCGAGTAAACAAAGGTATCATAAGAATGAGTTAAACTTTCCATCTCATCCCAAGAAAAATGAAAAGCGGTGAAGGGATCTTGCCGATTTAAGATCTCAAAACATCAAATTCGTATAAAATTATGAAACGATTTGTTGTATGGCTCTACGGAGCCTTTCTTATCACGGCTGGTATATTTATGAGTTGTGATAGAAATGAGGAACTTGTTGAAGTTCCTCAGAGTAAAGTTACTAGCGTTGCTTCTCCAAGTTCTACTAGAGCATTGAGAGGTTTTGGAAGTATTCATGAGGTTTGGTTAGAAACAAGAAATGTTCTTCAGCATTATTGTCAGAGAAATGCAGGAAAGAAAAGTTCTTCTTATCCTGAAGCAGAGGGGGTGGTGAGTTCTAGCATGGCTAGTTCTCTTTGTTTGCCAACTTCCTATATGATGGCGGCTTATGCATTAGCAGAGGTTTATGGTGAAGATTTTTCTTTATCAGGAGCACATCTTAGTTCTATTCAAAAACAGTTGGGTAGTAATTATCGATCTTTAAGGAATCTCCATAATCAATTATCAGCAGGAAAAGTTGATGGTAGTTCGTTTTTGGTCTTAGAAAGATGTTCTACTGGTGATAGAGCTGATATGAAAAGCTTTATAGAGAATGCTTTAGATCGAAATATGTTGGTTTTGGTGGCAGTTCGAGCAGATGTATATGACTATGATAAGATTAATACATTTACATACAATCGAATATTGACTTTGCCAAATCAAGATAGAAATCCCGATATGGCATATGGATCTGATCATTACATTTTAACAAAATCTGCTAATGATAAAGGACATATTATTCTTCTTGTTGAGATGAGTATTTGGGGAACTGGGAATGGTTGTGTTTCTTATCTGGATCCTTTGGCAAGAACAAGAACTTGTTCTCCTGATGAAGTAAATAATCCTTCCTATGCTTTACATGGTTCTTACTGGAATAATGAGAGATATGTTCTTTATTCTAGATTATTGGATTCTATGCTGGCTAATAGTGCAGATGGAACTTATAATGCCGTTGCAATAGGACATCGCTAGTTCTTGAGGCGGATATGAATTTATATCCGCCTTTTTATTGTCTAAGTGGATAAAATGAAAAAATATTATCTTTGAGGGGTTGTTGTTTTCTTGATCATAAGCTTATGTTTTTTATTATCTAAAATTTCTTCTTTTCCTTTTCATATAGAAGAGTTATTTCCTGTCACTTCTGGTGCTACTTCTGAAAGTCTTTTTCAAACTCCTCGTGTAGAAAAGACGATAGAAGAAATTCAGCTTTCAGGAGTGAGTTTTTTGCCCAAGAAAAATGATATGGTTGAAGCGTTTGGTTGGGAGAAAGAGCTCGTAGATAGGATATATTGAGCATATCTTGATTTAAATAAACAAAAAAAATGTTTTACATCTCAGAATAGTAATGAGTGCGGAGTAAATTGCCTTTCAGAACATTGTAAATGTAAAATTTGTGGACCGTTAACTGGATATATTTTTAGTTATTCTATTCCAGAATATTGATTAAAACTTCTTGAAAATAAAGAAAATTTAATGGGAAGATATTGGGACTGGGCAAGAGGATTTGCTTTAACTTGAAGAGAAGATATTTTTTTCTTTACTGGGAATAAAATTTATCCTATAGGGCAAGAATCTTTTCTGACAGAAAGAACGGATTCCAGTATTTATACAGATGACTATTTTAAAAATTCAGTTTTTTTACAATATACTCCAAATTATAAAGCTCTTGATTTTTCTGGATGGGTTAATCATTATTTTAATGATTTTTCGGGGAATGTTTCCTACTATAAATGTGAAGATATATGAGTTTATGGCTCTTGATTTGCTTGTTTTGAGATAGAATCATATTGATCATCCATATATCATCCTATTGCGATTTTTAATACACAAGGGTATAATAGTTTTTTGTATTATTTTTGTTATAAGGAATGTGTTTATGATAAACGATTTGGTAATATTTCCCTTGAAAATAAAGGGTATAGGTATGAATAATATTTATGGCTTGAATTCGGATGATAAGAGTTAGGTCTCCTGATTTTTTGATTGATCTTGTTCTTCGTATCTTAGATTCCCTATCAGCCTCTTTGAAGCATAGCTGGAGAATCTCTGGCTATGCTTTTTTCTTTCCTGTATTTTTTGATAAATCATAGTTATGATTTTTAAAAATGATAACTTTAATTTTATAAAATTATAGTTATAATTTCTTGATTTCTTTTTGGGGAAAGATAGACTGTGATCAAGGATTCAGTTTTTTTATCTTCTATTCCAAAAAATGTTCTATCGTTTGGTGCAAAAAGCAAATCCACTTGATCAAGAGCATAAACAACGATATGCGACTTCGGTCAATGCTGGAAAAATTGATACGAGAATGATTGCCAAGACTTTGTCTCAGAAATCTTCGCTCACGACTGGAGATGTGATGAATGTTTTGGAGAATTTGATGGAGGAGATTCCAAGGCGGCTGAGTCAGGGCTATTCGGTGAGTTTGGGAGAATTGGGGACTTTCCGCTTGAGTCTGTCCAGTCAGGGAGTCAAAGAGCAGAAGGAGTTTAATACGAGAACGATCAAGAAGAAAGTTGTTTTTTTGCCTTCCAAAAGTTTTAAATCTGAACTGAAAACAATCCCTTTTGAACATAAAAAATAGTAGTTCAGCTTTTTTATTTTTTTCTTTTTTGAGATGAAAATTATCGGAATTACTTGACCGCAGGCAGCTTGAAAGGGCGCTGTCGTGGATTATCTGGTGCAAAACTACGCTTATGCTTATTTTTCTGTCAGCGGCTATCTTACTCAAGAGCTCCAAGCGCAGGGGCAGGCGGTCAATAGAGATACGATGAGAGAGCTTGCAAATCAGCTTAGGAGCGAGTTTTGACCGAGCTTTATCGTAGAACAGCTTTATCATCTGGCTCATGAGGGTGGGAAGCCTACGATTATTGAGTCTATCCGTGCATTAGGGGAACTAGAAACACTCAAAAAGAAAGCTGATTTCCTCCTTCTTTCAATAGATGCTGATCAAAGGCTTAGATATGAGAGAGCCTTACTCAGAAACTCAGAAAAAGATCAGGTCAGTCGGGAAAAATTCCAAGAACAAGAAGCTTTAGAAGCCGATACTCAAGACCTAGCAAAGCAAAATGTCCCTGCTTGTCAAAAGTTTGCGGATATTCAGCTTGATAACAATGGAAGTTTAAAGGAACTTTATGAGCAGATTGATCGTATAGTATGAATGAAAGTTTAGCTGTCATTGCGAGGGAGTGAAACGACCGCTCTACTTGTCATTGCGAGGCGAATGTAATGAGCCGTGGCAATCCAGAAGAAAAAGAACTAGATTGCTTCACTTCGTTCGCAATGACAAGCAGACCGTCATTGTGAGGCGAATGCAATGAGCCGTGGCAATCCATTGATAATCAGATTGGTTTAGTAGCTAGATTGCTTCACTTCGCTCGCAATGACGGATAGTTGGTCATTGCGAGGCGAATGTAATGAGCCGTGGCAATCCACTTGTAATCAGATTGGTTTAGTAGCTAGATTGCTTCACTTCGTTCGCAATGACGAGTGAGAGAAACTGGATTACTTCGCTTCGCTCGTAATGACGGAGCGGAGTTGGATTGTTCCGCTATTCTCGTAATGATGCATAATACATGAATTTTATTTGTTTTATGTGGATGAAAGGAGCTTATGTCTATATTCTGAGTAATAAAAGGAATGGAACTCTTTACACAGGAGTAACCAGTAATCTTGTGAAAAGAATCTTTGAACACAAAGAAAAGGTTGTAAGTGGGTTTTCTGCTAAATATAATCTAGATTTACTCGTATATTATGAGGAATGGTGAAGTATTGAAGAGGCAATTCAGAGAGAAAAACAGCTTAAAGCAGGGAATAGAAAGAAAAAACTAAGTTTAATAGAAAGTATAAATCCTGACTGGAAAGATTTATCAGAATACTTAGAATAGAATAATTAAACTATATAGTTAGTCATTGCGAGGGAGTGAAACGATCGAAGCAATCCATTGGTAGGCAAATCGTCTTTGCGAGGGAGTGAAACGACCGAAGCAATCCATTCGTAATCCGATTTGTTTAGTAGCTGGATTACTTCGCTTCGCTCGCAATGACGAGGAGTTGGTCATTGCGAGGCGAATGCAATGAGCCGTGGCAATCTACTTGGAAGCAAATCTGGATTGCTTCACTGCGTTCGCAATGACGAGGAGTTGGTCATTGTGAGGCGAATGCAATGAGTCCAATCTATTTGAATGACAGGAATTATACACTCTTTTACCTTTCTTTCTACCCCATGAAAAAGCTCCTTATCACTCTGATTCTTGCACTGCTTGCCTTGCTTCTTTCTCCGGGAGTGGAGTTTCGTTTTGGAGGGGAGGAAAAATGAGCGGAAAAGTCAGATTTTTCATTATCTTCAGATTGGCTTGAGCATGTAGAAAATATCACAGGAACGATCGTTCAGATGCCCAATCCTGACTATCTCAAAAACTACGAAAGCTCCCTTGAAAACAGTCCTACGATTAAGCTTCAAACCTACGAATTTACCGAGAAGCATCTCAAATCAAAAATAAAAAATCTGGCAGAAAATGGCGTGAAGATCCAGATTATGATTGAAAACAAGAAATATCAGCAGTTCAAAAATAGCTATAAAGAACTCCAAAACTACTTTTCAGGACTGCAAAATATTGAAGTGAAATCTGATGAGCACCTGCCGACTCAATACCTTCATAGCAAGATTACCCTGATGCAGAGCGGATTTTGGATTCAGAGCTCCAATCTTACCCATTCTACTTTTGCAAAGAACCGCGAACACCTTTTCCGAAGCGAAAATCCAAAAGTCTTAAAAAATCTGCATACGCTCTTTGAAAAAGACCGAAAAGGCGAGCAACTTCTTCCTTCTGACCTGCATCCCAATCTTGTCGTTTGTAATCTCAATTGCCGTGCGGTGATTACGGAGCTGATTTCCTGAGCGAAGGAGAGCATTATCATGCAGACCCAGTATCTCAATGATCCAGCCCTTTTTGGTCTCATTGCAAAAAAGTCAGAAACGCTGAATTTCAAAGCGATTTTTTCAGATACGGAAACGAATCAGTCGCTTCCTGACTACTTTTGAATGCATCAAGTAAGACTGATGAAAAACCCCTATGTGCATACCAAAATGATCCTGATTGACAAGAAAATCCTCCTCCTCGGAAGTATGAACCTCTCTGCGAATAGTTTAGATAACAATAGAGAAATTTGAATTCTCCTCATTGATTCGAAGTTGATTGCGCAGTTTCTTTCTCAATTTAGGGCCGATTGGGAAAAAATAAAGCCAAAGAATAAAATTTAGAAATTGGCTTTTAAAAGATTTAACCCTTCTTCACTGACTTTTTTTTCTTGGTTGAGGATAAGAACAGAGAATTCTCCTTCATGGTTTTTGAGAATATCAGCAAGAAGCTGAATTTTTTCTAGATTATCTGGGAGTGTGGTAAGTGTAAAGATTTCTTGCGTCTCGTTCTCATTTAAGGAGTCACATGCTTGCTGACTAATCACTTCTTCATTTTCCTCTTCTGGAAAAATTTCTTCAAGAGGAGCTTCCTCGCCTTCATTTGGGAGTTCTTCCTCTTCTTGAGGCTTGACAATTTTCTTTATAGCATCATCAACAAGCGATTCGGCTTTGATCTTTTCAATTTCTTCATGTTTCTGATCACCGTATCTTTCTTTTTTAGCCCTAGCAACTGTCCACTCAGGATCATATTTCCCTCCTGCAAGCTTTACAAGGGTTTCGTAGTCAGTTTTTATGATTTTGTCAAGGTAAACTCTTCCATTATTCTTGCTTCCATAGAGAATTACAAGATCAAATCTATGAAAATCTAGAGAATCTCTGATGAAAAATTCCCAATTCGCAGAAATATCTTCAATTTTAATGAAGAATCATTTTTTCTTTGCTCTCTGTACTTCCTTAATATAACCATAGACAATAAATTTTTGAACTTGTTCTTGAGTAATAATTTGATTGAGGAAAGAGAATTTCTTGATATAGAGATAGAGTCCATCAAGCGGGTTCCCAGAAATAAAAGCTTTTAAGACTTCCTGTTCCATCATCAGTCTTTGCATAAGGTTTGATTTTTCTGCTGGTTTCAGCTGAATGCTCGTATCTACTCCGAGTCCTCCAAAAAGTCAAAAATCAGCATTTACGATATTTTTTGTCCAATCAAGCAAAATCTGACTATTTTCTAGTAATACATTTCTATCTCAGAACTTATCCAAAGCACCACATTTAATCAGGCTTTCAAGCGATTTTTTATTGATCACGCGATCGCATCTTTTGAGGAAATCTTCTAAACTTTGAAAAGGTCAGTTTTTCTGTCTTTCTTGCTGGATTGTTTCTCCAATATCTTCTCCCATTCCCTTTGCACTAAAAAATCAAAGTCTGATCGTATTTCCAAGTGCTGCTACGTGATTAAATGATTCATTGGCATCTGGAGGAAGGACGCTTATTCCTTTATTCTGGATCTCGGAAATATAAAAGCTTTGGGTGTCGGTGTCTTCCTCTACTGAACGGATCAAGGCTGCTGAAAATTCTACAGGGAAATGCGCCTTGAGATAGGCAGTCTGATAAGCAACCATGGCATAGCAAACGGAATGTGATTTATTAAATGAATAAGAAGCTGCAGGCTCAATCATTTTCTCATAAATGTAGGTTGTTGTCTCTGGTTTATAATCCCTAAAGGTTTCTCCTCTGGTGATAAATTCTTTTTTCAGCTTTTCAATTACTTCTTTTTTCTTTTTTCCAACTCATCTTCTCAGCATATCTGCTTCACCAAGTGAAAATCCAGCCATTGCTTGCACGAGAAACATCAGCTGTTCTTGATAAACGGCGATTCCATAGGTCAAACTCATAATCGGAGAGAGATCTTCGATCAGCTTTTGATTTTCTTGTTCTGCAACTTCAGCACCATATTTTTTGCTAAGTTCGGTTCTTAGTTCCTCAGTCATGTATTCAACAGGCTCTCTTCCGTGTTTTCTCTCAATATATCTCGGGATAAATTCCATAGGTCCTGGACGATAGAGCGCATTCATGGCTACAAGGTCGTTGATCGAGTTAGGTTCAAGCTGAATCAAGAATCTTCTCATTCCCTGTGATTCAAACTGGAAAATTCAAGTGGTATCTCCTGCTTTGAAGACGCTATCATAGGTAGTCGTATCGTTAATATCGGGCTGAAACGAGGTTGTCTGCAAAAAATGTTGAAAAATCTCAGGAAGCACTTTTCCCTCTTTTTCATATTTTGCTTTGATAATTTTAATACAAGTTTTGATGATAGAGAGGTTCCTTAGCCCGAGGAAATCCATCTTCAAAAGTCAGATTTGTTCTAATGTTGGTCCGTCATATTGACTCACAACGGTATGGTCGTTTTCTTTTGCAAATTGCACCGCAGTATAAGTGGAAACAGGTTCTGGTGCGATAATAATTCAACATGCATGAACTCCAAGCTGCCTCAGATTTCCTTCAAGATTAGAAGCAAGATCAAAAGCCTGTTTCACTCTTTCGTTGGTATTCATATAGTTGTGAAGTTCTTCATATTCCTCAGGATGTGCAATGATTTCTTTCAGAGAGCTTTTTTCTGGGATAATATTGGAAATTTGATTTGCCATTTCAAAAGGCACGCCAACTGCTCTTGCTGAATCTTTAAACGCAGCTTTAGTTGCCATTTTCATAAACGTTCCAATAGAACAGACCTTTTCTTGCCCGTATTTTTCTGCACAATAGTCAATTACTCTCTGCCTTTGTGTATCTTCAAAATCAATATCAAAATCTGGCATGGAAACCCTTGCAGGATTCAAAAATCTCTCAAAGAGCAGATCAAAAGGGAGTGGATCAATATCAGTAATTTCTATCGCCCAAGCAAGTAGAGAACCAGCTCCTGATCATCTTCCTGGACCTACAACAATCATCTGCTTTTTTGCCCACCTTACATAATCCGATACGATCAAAAAGTAGGAATTAAAATGCATTTCCTTGATTACTTTAAGCTCATATTCTAGTTTTTCAATGTAGGTTGAAAGGGGGTGCTTAGAGGTTTTTAAAGGGAAAATATTTTCTCCCTGTTGAATAATATCTTTTTTAAAGTCTGTGTAGGTTTCATGAGTAAATCTCTTAAGATCTGCAGGAGAGGTTTCAGGAACTGATTTTTCGAGGACTCCTTTATTAGTAATCTTTACGAGATTGATGAGCATTTCTTCATCCCAATCCAGTCTGAGTCTGGTTTTTAGACCTTTATAGGCAAGATAACGCAGTTCAAATTCATGGAGATCCATTATCATCAGGAAAGTTTAAGCAGAGAATAAATAATCTAATCGTACTAACAGGTGAGCTTGTTTACCTACTAGGTAGAAAAAATAACCATTGAAGCTAGTGTAGGGTTTTGGCTTAAAAAATCAATAAAAGAAAATCCCACCATTCATGGCAGGATTTCATCTTTTTTAGGATAAGCAAACTAATTAGTAGGCGTAATTGCATTATTTGTCGGTGCTTGTCCTGTAGTTGCCAATGCTCCGATCACCCAGAAGATAAAGGATACAATAATCCAAGAAATTCCAACAACAATAAGTCCAACAGCCGCCTGCTTAAGAATTGTAAATCCTGATTGATATTTTTTGTCATCACCAGCAGCAGTTACCATCTGGAATCCTCACCAAAGAGATACAGCAAGGGCAATTACAGCAAGCATTCCAAGTACCCAGTTAATAGTCTTTTTTATAGTTTGAATGAGTCCATCGTTTGCTGCGTTGTTTCCAGCTGAGCTCGTTCCTACAATACCAGCAATTCAGGAAACTCCATTAGTTGAACCAAACCCTCAGGCATTGGAATAATCAGTCGTTCCTTGTTGGGCCATAGCTAATCCTCCTAAACTTCCAAAGGTAGCAAATCCCATCATCATAATCGCAAGTAGTTTTGTTTTCATCATCTTGTATAAAAAGAGTAAAAATCAGTAGTGAAGAAGAGTTCTTCTACTAAACTAGCTTAAGTATACTCACTTTTTCCTTTTTTGCAAATTTTTTATAACTTTTTTAAGAAAGATTGATTCAGGAGTTAGCTTTGGAATTTCTCTTGCATTTATTGAGAAGAACGATATATTTAAATTTGATATGCAAATATTGCATTTCCACTGTGGAAGGTCAGATTTCTGATTGTTTGCACCACTTTTATTCTTATTCTTTTATACTTATGAAACACGGAAAGAAGTACAACGAAATGAAAAAGCTCGTTGAAAGAACTAAAGCCTATCCTTTGGCTGAGGCAGTAGAACTCCTCAAAAAAGTGAACTATGCAAAGTTTGATGCTGGAATTGAACTCGCAGTTAAAACTAATGCGAACCCAAAGTACAACGATCAAATGCTCAGAGCAACAACTATCCTTCCTCATGGGACAGGAAAGACTAAGAAAGTTGCAGTGTTTACTACTGATGATAAGACAGAAGAAGCAAAGAAAGCAGGAGCTGATATTGCTGGATACGAATCTTTGCTCAAAGACATCAAAGAGGGAAAGACAAATTTTGATGTGCTTATTACAACTCCAGATTTGATTAGAGAGCTTGCTCCTGTGGCAAAACAGCTTGGACCTAAAGGACTTATGCCATCTCCAAAAGCTGGAACCGTTACTATGAATGTTGCTCAGGCAGTAGAAGAAACTAAGAAAGGTAAAATTGAATTCAGACTTGATAAAACAGGGAATATCCACGCTTTGGTCGGAAAGCTTTCTTTCGATAATAGCAAACTCGTAGAGAATATTGATGCTTTGATGAAAGCCATTGAAGAAAATAAGCCTATTGGAGTAAAAGGAAAACTCGTGAAAAAAGTAGTTATTGCTACGACAATGAGTCCAGGAGTTCAGGTTGAATACTAATGCTTTCTCTTGGAAAAAGATCACTTATAGTGTTAATCTATAGGTGATTTTTTTTGTTTTTCGTAGATTCTATGCTATTCTGTTCTGTATGCTTTCTCTAAAAAAACAATTGCTATTTCATTTGGTATAGATATAGTGGAATGCGTTTTATATTATTCAATAGCATATGACGAAAAAATCAGAACAAAAAGCCTTTCCACTTTGGGCTAAGATCGTGATTGGGATTTTTGGAGTTGGGCTTGTTTCAACTGGAATGCTCATCGCTCTCAATGTGGTAACCTATCAAGCATTCACAACACCTTCAGTGACAGAACAAAAACTTGAAAATTCAGATTTATCTTCTAATGAACCGCTTTCAATGAACGCAGAAGCAGCTATCAAAGATTATTTAGCACAAGCAAACCAGGATATTAAAGAAGACCAAATTGTAGCAAGTGGTGATAAAATTGCCGTAGATTATATCGGAAGGCTCAATGAACAAGAGGTCTTTGACACGAGCGTGAAAACGGTTGCAGAGGCAGCTGGAAAATATTCTCCTCAGAGGAACTATGATGAGGGTTTGAGTTTTACTGTGGGAGCAGGACA
>ERZ1674239.152-NODE-152-length-19618-cov-2.978429_pt1 | contig 19618 bp, 17 predicted proteins | sample MGYA00581208_ERZ1674239 | MGnify/ENA primary metagenome ERZ1674239 (study PRJEB41354, sample SAMEA4873308) | human saliva metagenome | biome: human-associated habitat [ENVO:00009003]; feature: mouth environment [ENVO:08000002]; material: saliva material... | reverse complement strand
ATATGCCCTTTCAGGTTATGACCAGCCAATTGGTGTAAGTGATTATCAACTGTCAAAAGCAATCCCTTATAATCTGAAATCGGCTTTACCTACGGTAGAGGAAGTTGAGGAAGAATTAAGTAAGATTGTAGATAAAAACATATATACAACATTTGATGATGAACCCGTATCAGCACAAACAATCGAATAAACAAGCAAAACTATTAGAGTTACATCCTCAATGGTTTAACAACGATAAAGGAGGGGGTGTGTTTCGTGGAAACTCATACCCATTTATCTTGACTAATCCTATCAACAACCTTTTTGAGGGGTTTAGAGATGATGCACCCCGTTATGTGAAAAAGAACAACATTAAGTGGCATACGCAATGGGGCAATATGAAATCATCACAAGTAGCTTGTTTCAATCATTTATTCGGAATTCGAAACTGTCAGAAACTTATTCTTGAGATGTTAAATACAGCTCAAAATCTTACTACCTTTCAAAGAGTTCTTCCTATTCCGTACGAAGCAGATGAAACTTATATTGCTTTCGAGGTTGTGAGTAAAGGTGATTGGTTGGGAGAGGGTATTCCTACAAGAGGTTCAAATTGTACTTCCATTGATGCCTTTATTCTCGCTGAAGACTTTGAGGCAAAAAGATGGCTTATACCTATTGAGTGGAAATACACTGAAGCCTATGCTTGTGAAGATAAATCAATAGAAGGGAAAGGACAAGAACGTTTTGAAGGCTCATACAAAGGCAAAACAAGGCTTAATCGATATTCTCACTTGATAGAACAATCAAAGTTCTTGCATAGTGTTCAAGAATATGAAGGAAGCATATACTATCAAGAACCTTTTTATCAACTTATGCGACAGACTCTCTGGGCGGAACAAATTATGAATAAATCTATTTGCGAAGAAGAACTTTCCGCCCAAAGGATGATGCACATCCATATAGTTCCAGAAGAAAACATATTTCTTATACTCCCTTCAGAATATCGTAAAGAAAGTATTAGTGCACATTGGCAAAAACAACTGAAACATCCAGAGCTATACATTTGTATTTCACCAAAGAGATTTATGTATTCCATTCTTAGCAAATTGAACGGCAATTTAGGTGAATACTTGCAGTGCAGGTACTGGGATTAAATTCTTAGGCTATAAATTTTGTTGTATTTACCCCAATAAACTGTATAAAACAAGTTCTTGGAGTGTTCTTCATACAAATGAAAGTGCTATTTGTTTTGAATAAGCGATAAGTATATTTATAACTAATTTTACATAAATTATGATTCAAAGATTTTTTCACCCAGTAGGACAAGGTGCCTTTTATTCAGAAAGACACATAGATGACAATATTAATATTGTGTATGACTGTGGTACCGAGTACAATAACAGAGGAAACAAAGGTACTAAGGGAGTAGTTTCTCAAAGTTTTAGTAAAAATGACGTAATACATTATCTATTCATTTCTCATTTTGATTATGATCATATTTCCAAGATTACTTTATTAAAGGAAACTGTGAAAAAAATAAAAACGGTAGTTTTGCCACTTCTACATGAAGAAACAAAGCTATTCTTATCTGAAATTTATTTAGCTTTAGAAGAAGACGATTTAGCTACTTTGGTCAGTGACCCAACTCAATACTTTGACCCTGAGACTCAAATTATAGCTGTTAAACCTGGCGAGGGTAATGAAGAAAGATCAAATAAAGAAGACGAATCAGGTAAGGAAGGAAAAAATAATAAAGTAGAAATAATTAGCAGTGGAGATATTTTACCTTTTGATACAAAAGAATCTGATTGGTTTTTTATTCCTCATAATTATGAGTATAAAAACCGTAGTAAGGCGTTTGTTGAGAAAATACAAGACTCAGTAGTTGATTTACAAAAACTAAAGAAGGATCCAGAATATGCTACTCAAAAAAGGATTATTGATAAATTAAAAAGAATCTACAAAGAATTTGATAAAAATATAAACTTAAACTCTATGTTTTTGTATTCAGGACCGTTATCATTAGAAAATTCAAATATACATTATTGGAGAGGGAAATGTTGGCGTGACAATATATTCTGTTGGCATTTTGATTATTATGCCCATCGTTATAATACACATAGAGTTGCTTGCCTATATACTGGGGATGGTGATTTGAATAAAGTTGATATTAGAAAGATATATAAAAAGTATTGGGACATCATAGGAACTATACAAATTCCTCATCATGGAAGTTCGGCATCGTTTAATGCAGACGCCCTTGACAACGGATGTTTCCTATGCCCTATCTCTGTAGGTAACAAAAATTCTTATGGACATCCCTCCCAAAAAGTTATTAGTGAGATACTCTTAAAAAGAAGTTATCCTATACTTGTAACAGAAGATGTAGATAGCACTTTCGTTGAAATAATTGAATACTAAATATTGGAAATTCCGAATAATAACGAGCGAGAATAATATGATTTTTTCGCTCGTTTAATATTTATCTATAAGTAAAAAAACAACTATTAAACGAAGATACTCCAAGAAACTGCACAAAACAATTTCTTGGAGTGTTCACTATTTCTTCAAATGCATCTTTAGTTCTATTTGTTCTTGCTTAATCTTATTCTGTTGTAGCAATAACTCGGCTTGTCTTTGCAAGGCTTGCTCATAATCTACGACTTTCTGCTCCAACTGCTGAATGGCTTTGCGATTGCGATGTGTTATAAATATGCTGTCAAGATGTGTAAAGTCTGAAGTGGTGGCTTTGCCCTGCATACGCAGATAGCGATAACGCAGGTCGTAATCAGAGGCTGTTTGCAGCTTATTGGCTCCCATACCGAAGAACCAACAGCTCACAATAACTAGCCCACAAACCAATAAGAGTAGCATACGCTCGGCTAATTGTACGCTTGCAAATAGTGAGTAGTTCTTAAATTCTATGGGCTTTTGTTGCTTACTGATGAGCTGGTGCAAAGCTTCAAACTTTGGGTCGAGCTTCTTACTCGACTCTGATAGTGCCTCCAAAATAAAAAGTTGATGTTCTTTGATTTTGGCTTGGGTCTCTTTTGAGAGATGGATTTGCATGGTTTCTTGTGTTTTAACGCTATCTCCCTTTGGGTTAATAGCTGTTCTGCAAGAATACAGCGCTCTACAAATCGTCTCGTTTCTGAAGCGGTCGTTGCAACGAAGAATGGCTTACTGTTATTATCTATCCGATTGAAAATGATGTGGGTATATGGGTACCCTTATCAAAAGCAGACCAATAATGTATGCGCATCTTTAATATCCATCTTTTCGATATATTCACGAGTAGCTTATGCCTTCAACAATCTTCATCAATATGTTTATATACAACAGACGTTATATTTATATGATGTAGTCTTCACAGCCTTTATCAACAAGATTATACACGTTAGTATAATTTGTTATACTAAATGGTATAATCAGTTATACCTTTTCATATAATTCATTATACCGATGTGTATAATATAGAAAGACTTATATGATAGACATAGATATACAGAATGAAGGGCGAGTGGTAAGAGAGAAGAGTAGGGGAGCTACTTATTTGTAGCGTTTCATACGCATAAGTGTAGGATAATGTTCTTCATAGTAGTCGAACTCGATGCTTTTGCCATCGTATCCGTTTATGATGAAGGCATTGCGAATGTTCTGTTGCTCTTCCTCGGTAATGGCGCGAAGTTGTTCCTTAACGTGGTAATAAGTGGCAGAACCGAAACATTGCATAACGCTCAACCGAACCCTTCGCAGGTCGGCAGTGCGTACATTATCGTAGATGCGAGAAATGCCCCATGCGTAGCGTTCTTTATGGTCGAGCATAAAGAGTGGGCAAGTTCCGTTGGTTTTTATTACGTTAGGATTGGTTATCATATACCAATTTTGTGTGTTGTTCGTAAGCATAGTGTGGGCGGTGTGGCGCAGACATTCGTTTGCTTGTTTACAATGTTCGCCACTGCAATGGGCGAAGTCGGCATCCAATTGGTTGTATTCTTCCAAGGTCATAATGTTTATGTTTTAATGCGTGTATAGGTTCGTTCTAACAGATACAAAGGTAGCTATTATTTCGCTATCTTGCAAAACCTGAATAAAATAGTCATCTTTTTCGGGTAATTATATTGAAAATTTACCTTTTGAATAACATTTTAAGATAAATTTATTATCTTTGCATCGTCTTCCATTAAAGCATATAACATATTTGCTAAAAAGCTTCACAATCACAGCAGAAACAAAGAGTAATTTTTAATACTATCCAGAAAATGGGCACAGTTTTCTAACAGTGAGGACGTACGGCAATAGTCGAGGTTATATTGCTTTGTGGGGGGAGGTATCAATTGATTAATATAATTAAAAACTTAAATATCGTAGATTATGAAGAAGATTCTATCTGTTGCATTTTTACTAATGCTTTCTGTAGCTTTGCATGCACAAAAGGAAGTAACGAAATTCTTAGGTATCCCTGTTGATGGGAGTAAGAGTTCGATGATTCAGAAACTGAAAAATAAGGGATTTGTGTATGATCCTTCTGCTGATTACTTGAAAGGGGAGTTCAATGGACAGCAGGTCGATGTGTTTATTGCAACGAATAACAACAAGGTTTATCGAATAATGGTATGCGACAAGAATACTTACGACGAAGGACAAATAAAGATAAGGTACAACACACTTTGTCGCCAGTTTGCAAACAATCAGAAGTATGTGCCGATTTCTGCCGAGGAGTTGTCGGACAGAGAAAATATTTCTTATGAGATGACTGTACATAAAAAAAAGTATCAAGCGACCTACGTCCAGTTACCAGCCGATGACGATTTGACAAAAAGATTGGTGTGGTTTACAATTTCGAAGTTCAATGGGGAATATTACATAATAATGTATTATGATAATGAGTTTAATCGTGCGCAAGGCGAAGATTTGTAAGCGATGATTGATGTGTGGGTTGTTGAATTGGATACAACCTTTCACCTTTCCATTGATAAGTCTGCTGCTATGACATTTGTGCAATGGCACGGTTGATTTTACCACTCAGCTTGATACGGTTAGCTGTAGGCAGGCTACACCCAAAGAGGCGTGCAATGCCAGCCAAGCCATACACATATCGCTTTTCTTCTTTGGAGAAAAAAGCCTTTGTTAATTCCCTGCTCGTGGACATATTGCCGTGTTGTGCAAGGAAAAGCAACTCTTCGCCAGTCATCTGCCATACAGGCTTGTCCAGTAATTCGTTTATCGTCATAATTCAATTGTTTTGAAATGAATAACTTGCCCTTACGCATAGGGCATTTGTCAGGTCTGACGATGCAAAAGTAGAGGGCTTTTGATGTTACTCCAAGAGGTAGGGATATTGTGGGATGTATAGGGAAATGTAAGGAAATCATGGCTATCAAGACCGCTAAATACATATTCAAAAAGTAGACTATTTCGGGCAAACGTATATTGTATCTCAGTCATTATTGATTGTTTAAGAGATTCCTTTTGGGTCCCTCTCACTCGAAAAACTATTTTCAATAGCATGAAAGTATCGTTTTTCTTCGTTTTATCCATTATAAGTTCATAACTTTGTAATCAATATCAAGATAAATAATCATCCGATGGGACAAAAGAAAGAGCACAGCAACCTGATTAAGGAGCATTTGAAGACGCGAGGTATCACCCAAACGTGGCTCGCTAAAGAGATAGGTATGAGTTTCAGTATCACCAACGCCTATGTTTGCAAATGCAAGCAACCCAATCTCACTATTATTTTCAAGGTGGCGGATCTGCTTGGTGTTTCACCCAAAGAATTAGTAAAATGATGCACAATAGCCTAATTGATAATTCTTCCGACACACTCTCTATGCAGACCTATCTTAAGAGATGTATCTTGGCCGAAGATATTGACAAAATTCAGATTGCAACCGGGTATTGGGATATACCCGGTATGTCTCTTGTCATTGATGAGCTTACCAGCTTTTTAAGTCGAGAGAGTACTTCCTTGGAACTTCTCATCGGTAAAGACCCTTATGTTTATGCCTCGCTTCTTGCTAATCCCAAGTACAAAGATGCAAATTATCCTTATGATTTTATTCGAACGGATATACATAAAATAGAAATCATAGAGAAATATAAGAGCGTTATTAATCTATTACTAACCTATTGTGAGAGTGGAAAAATTCAGATACGTTTTTATACGAAGAATGCCGACAACAAGGAGGAGTTTCTACATTCCAAATGCTATATATTCTTTGGGACCTCGAATTCTTTTGGAATCATAGGAAGTTCTAATTTTACACAGAAGGGATTGTCGGGCAATTCTGAACTTAATTACCTTGAAACAGATCCTGTCCGCATTACAGCTCGACCCGTACCGGGATCGGTGTAGACTTAAAATATTGTAAGGACAGAACTTTTTCACAGGATAACTACTCTTTTATGAAAGGAATGTACTACATTTGTAATGCTGTTTATTTTTGGATTGTTATATCCATTCAATAATAGCCAACGATTGATTATGCAAAATGATAATATATATAACCAATTAGGATATACATCCGAATTTCTGACAACCAATTCAGAAATAGCTAACTTACACCCTCATTATGCTGATTTAGTAAAACTTGAAGCTGATAAGTTTTACTTTTCAGGAAATCATCCTGCGGTCTTATTTGTAAACATAAAGTCATTTAGTAACAATGGCGAATTAAGGCGTATTGCTGCTATTCAGCATAAAGCATGGAATTATCGAAAGGTTATTTTGTTATTTGCATTATCTGAAACAGAAATAAGAATCTATAACTGCTACGAAAAACCAACCTATATAAAGGGAGGGGACGATATTAATTTAAAATTAAATAATGCAGAATTATTACGTTATGATACGACATCATCGGATGTCGATACCTTAAATATCCTTGTGGAGATTTTTTCTCGTATAGGAGTAGATAACGGGTTATTATGGACAAAACAGCCAGAAATACGAAAAAAGATAGATTTACAAAACAGAATAGATGCTTATTTGGTAAAAAGTCTTAGTGAAACAGCTAAAGCATTAGAAAAAGATGGTTTAAACAAGAAAGTTATCCATAGTCTTTTAATGCGGTCTCTCTTTATTTTATTTTTGGAAGATAAGGGAGCAGCCAACGAAGCTGGTTTATATACAAAAATCAAAAGCGATTGTTCAAGTTATTTCGATATCCTTAACAGCAAAGAGGCAACATATAAGCTATTTGAAGAGGTACAAATTCATTTCAATGGAAATGTTACTCCCGTTTTACCTAATGAGAAAAAATTAGTAACCGACAATCACCTTAAACTTATTAAGAGATGTTTTATAGATGGAAATATATCAGATGATGAAACATTATTTAAGAATTGGAGATTGTTTAATTTTGAGATTATACAAATTGAATTATTAAGCGAAATTTACGAGAATTTCTTAGGGGAATTAAAACATGAGCGTGGTCAGTTTTACACGCCATATAATTTGGTAGAACTTATCCTTTCTGATAAACTTCCTATCAGTAAGAGTAACTACAATGTGAAAATTTTAGACCCAACTTGTGGCTCGGGTATTTTCTTAGTTGAAAGTTACAAACGTCTTATAAAAAGATGGAAAAAAGCTAATAATACTAATAAAATCAGCTTTGAGAAATTAAAGAATTTACTTTTAGACAATATATATGGAATAGAAATAGATGAAACTGCCATTAAGGTAGCTGCATTTAGTTTATATTTAGCATTGATAGATGAATTAGACCCTAAAACCCTTTGGATTGAAACTAATTATCAATTACCTTATCTGATTTTTGATTCTGAAGATACAAATATCAAAAATCAAGGGCGAAATTTATGGAGAAAAGACACAATCGGAGAAGTGGACACGCATCTTTTCCCAAAAGTTGATTTAATTATTGGTAATCCTCCTTTTGGGACTAAAAACTTACCGCAACCAATCAAAGAGTATTGTTCCAAATATAAATTTTCAAATGAGTATGTACTTCCATTCATTCATAAATCGGTTGAATTTTGTCCAACAGGAGAGATTGCTTTAATTTTCAATTCAAAAGTGTTGACAAATACGCAAAAAACATATCAAAATTTCAGAGAATGGTTATTCAATGCTAATTATGTTGAAAAAGTATATAATCTTTCTATATTCCGCAAAACACCAAAGCATTTCGGTGGACAATTATTTGCGTCCGCAGTAGGACCTGTAAGTATTGTTTATTTTCAACATATTGCTCCTGAAACCATTTCTGAGACAATAGAATATTGGGCTCCTAAAACCTATATAAAATCAAGTATTGTTGATGGCGTTGTCATTGATAATAGCGATATTAAAGAATTACCTAGGATTGAATGTCAGAATCCAAATTCTAAAATTTGGAAAGTTGCATTGTGGGGTAATTTTAATAATTTTAGGCTTTTGAAAAAACTTCAAAAAACGACTTTAAAAGACTATTTTGACAAAACTGATAATTGGATTTATGGAAGAGGATTAAATGCAGATAGTGACAATCCTGATTTTGTTCCCAAGCAAATGATAAAAACAGAATGTATTGAAAGATATTTCACAGACCCCGATACATCTACACAATCCAATACAAAATTTTACAGAAAAAACAACGAACAATTATTTTATCCTCCATTTGTAATATTCAAAGAGGGACAACACAATACAGAAATAGCATGTTCTCTTTTTGAGAAAAAAAGATACTGCACCACTGGTGCTTTCATTATAAATTCAACGGATGAAAAGTTAGATGAAAAAAAATTTTTAGTTTCATATTTAAATTCAGATATTGCTAAATACATATTATTTTTAACTGCGTCATCATGGGGAATTGAACGAGAACGTGTTTTGCTAAATGAACTATTAGAGCTACCATCTCCATTTTTCTCAATAGATCCTGATATACTAAAAAACATAGCAAATGCTTTTGATAAAATTGTTTTACTCAAGAAAAATGTAATTGGTAATGATGCAAAAATTAAAGAGCTAGAACAAAATATATTTAATGAGTTTATTAAGCATTTCTCATTGTCTGATAGAGAAGTTGCTCTAATAGAAGATACAATGTTATTTGGCTTAGGACTATTTAGAGATGGACATAACTCTATTGGTTTTAGGCGAACACAATTGTCCGAAAACAGAACGTATGCAGAAACTTTATATAATGATATAAATTCATTTTTATTATCATCGGACATAAAGGCTTCAGCAACTATATATGATGTACAATTAAATGACCCGTTAAATTTAGTCATTCTACATTTCGGCAAAGAAGTAAAAGAAATTGAAACAAAAAACATTACCGAACTTAGGAAACAGCTACAAGAAATAAACAAATATACAGTCCAGAAAAAAATGCATAGCATATATGTACAAAAACATCTAAAATATTATGATAAAGATACGGTTTATCTGATTAAACCTAATCAAAAGAGATTTTGGACTAGAACTCAAGCTATGGAAGATGCTTCTTCATTAATAGCTGATATTATCAACATGGCTAAATAATGAATATGGCAGGACTTCTTAATAAAGACATTATTAGCGATTTTGAAAATAGCTTCCGAACTAATTGCCTAATTTTAATCGGAGAAGCATATAAGTGGCTAAAAGACACAAAAAATATTACCGTTGACTGGGATGAGGAAACAATTTCAGCTAATATTTTTACTCATATATATGAGAATGAAAAAGCTATAGCGTGGAATATCAATGTTTCGGATGAGTGCCGACTATATCATCAAGCTATTCTCAACAACAAAATAAGAGCTAGGTCTGCATTTCGTATAGACTTAAAACTATCCACTAATTGGATTAAAGCAACTAAACGGGTGTGCTATTTTGTTGAAGCAAAAAACTTAATAGAGAATAATTGTACCAAACAGGGACGAAAATCAAAATTAAGCGCAAAAAAAATACAAGAAAGATACATATCTACAGGTATAGACCATTTTATTTTAGGAGATTATCCAGCAAATGGCTGTATGCTCGGCTATATTATAGAGGGAACAACAACAAGGATAGTGGAGAATATAAATGAAATATTATTTCAGAAGACAAGAAGTAATGAAACCTTAAAAAAGAAAGAATTGGACATTCCATATTTAGAAGAAGCCTATATATCAGTGCATCTAAATGATTATGTATTACATCATTATTTTTTGCAATTTTCAAAACCTCAAAACAGTTAATGACTTTTGTTTTTGTAACCATCTGTTGCAGAAACGACGCACATACTAAAAGTATCCCCATTTTCCAGTTATTAGGTGGGAAATGGGGGTATATATTTAGTCGCTTCGGGCGATCGCAATCAGGTTGTCAAGACCACGGAAATAGATAGTGGGCAACTCGTCTATAATGTAAGCATCCAATATTAGCCGTCTTTTACACTAACAAACAACATAAGCATTGTAAGCATCCAATATTAGCCGCCTTTCAGACTAATCGAGTAGGAGGTAAACACTAATGATAGGTGTTTATTTCCACTTTCGTGTTCACCGACCTCTCACACCACCGTACATGCGGTTCCGCATACGGCGGTTCCTATTTTGGGTGCCATTCGAGATACGACCCCATTAAAGTTGCATACCCAGCTGAGCGTAGTCTATTGTTATCTATCGCCCTTGTTAAAATAAGACTATCAGCTATTCGTCAATAACGCTTGCGAGTATTACTCCATTCGTATGCTTTATATTTAGGGGCTGCTAATTTATTTCTTTCATGGATACTCACCCTGTCTTTGATTGGAAGATGTTTGCTCTTGGGACGATGTCTGTATTTCATCTTATGCCTTGTGTGCTTGGCAAGTTCCCCTGTTGTGTCATTGTGGATGATGTTGTAGATGGACTGGTGGGACACCTTTATCCCCTCATTCTTGCGCAGATATCCTGATATTTGTCTTGGAGACCACTGGTCGTTGATAATATATTTCTTGATTCTCCAAACCAATTCGTCGGAGAGTTTGGAGTTCTTTACCGTTCTATTTCTGCGCTGCATAGCCATGTCGTGCGCCTTTGTCCTGATATACTTTCCCGATGGCGTGCTGTTGTTCTTTAGCTCACGACTGATCGTAGCTTCACTCGTACCCACAATGAGGGCAATTTCTTTTCTCTTTATTTTCTTTTGGAGTAAGGCGAAAATTTGCGACCTTTGCTCCCAGGTTAATTGATGATACATATACAATACAAAGTTAATTAATCTTTGGGAGACTGCGGTCGCCAGAGTAAAGCGACTACCGATAAAAAGAAAGCAAGCCTTGGTGCCGCACAAGGACAGAACCAAGACTTGCTTGTAAAAATATTTAGGGAAACAATATAGCCGTTAAATATATTGTTCTTCAAGAATACCTACTATATTTACTAATGCTGTGGTTGCAGAAACAGAGAGCATCATATCTTTTTTAGTTGCATTTCTTTCGTGTGTAAGAGCATTAGCCAGTTTATTAGTTGTTTTGGCATACGCTCTATATTCTTCAAAATGAGTTCCGTGAAGTTTGTAGGTGAAATATGCTTCTAACATTCTAAAACCATCGGTTTTTCCAATTGGTTTATTCTGAGAATCAACTGCCCCATAAATATCCTTGTTATAAACCAACTGTCCTAATGAAATTATTATTTCTCGGCATAAAAGTCCCACGGTTTGAAATTCGTCTACAATCTTAGCTTGTGATGAATCTGCCAGAATTTTAGCATAAGTTCTACGTATTCTATCCCATGGAGTAAGGTCAATAACGATTGGATTTCCAGACTGACGAATAGTAATGTCTGAAATTATTTTCTTTAATGGTTTATATAGTTCATTGATATATAGCCTTCTGTCTTGCCAACGCTGTAAATTAGGACTATAGTAGTGATACCAATCCCATAAGCTAAAGTATGGATTCGGGTTGTCTAAGTTCAAAGTTTTAAGTTTGTCGGACAACCAATTATATAGTTTTTTATAATCGCCATCCACGAGATCAAAACTCGGTCCACCTGTGGCAACCTTTATTAGCAGGTTGCTGATTTCTTCTATCTTTGAGAGAAGTTCTTTCTTGCCAACCTCACCTCCAATAATCGTTGAGTCAATATCCTTAGGAGAAAACCATGGAGAAATTTGAGTAATGAAGCTACTATTATTATCTGCTTTGATTACCTCGTTGAAAGTTTTTGAAATCTCAGATTCAAACTCATTGATTCTATCAGATGTGTAAGCACTATATTGGGAGACAGGCAAACTAACATAGATAGTGTAGCCATACGTTCCACCATTCCAATTGTCATAGTCTGTACACACGACAGATATAGTTCCTTCATCAAGAATAGAACAACAGTCTATGTACCCCCTTTTTTTAAGAAGCTCTTTTGCTGTCTTTAATATGGGTTTATAGTTTATTTCTTCTTCGTAGTAAATCATTTAATTTGAAGGAATACAGTTATACATCAGCAAATGGCTTTACCTCTGACTTTGGCTCAGGCTTCACCTCCTCCAATAACTCGGTGAGAGTCTTAAAGTATGGGTCTTTTGCGTAAGGAGTGGGACTCTTTTTCACTTTGAACACACTGCCGTCAGGCTTATGCACATGCACAATCGGCTCGGTGCTCTCCAAGTCGAAGGCAAGGTAGAACTCACGCTGTGCGTCAAAGCCTTTGGCTTGCAGTTGCGTACCCGACACGATGCGTGGACCGTTAGAAGACAACTTGTAAAGTTCCTGACTCTGCTTGTTATGGAGCAACACATAGTGGCAATGCTCAAAACCAGCTGTCAGGCGGAGCGAGCCTTGTTCCATGCCAGCACGGACATAGTAGAGTTTGTTCTTCTTGATGGGTTCAAGTTGTCCACTCCAGTAGTAGCCCACAAGCACAAGGTTGCTCTCATCGGGAACAATGGTGTAGGTCAACCCCTTTTGCGGTATGCTGTCCTTGATTTGCTCATAGCGTTCTTCGGTGCGTAGTATCTGCACGAGGTGGTCACGCAGCATCTTGCCTTCGTCCTCTGGCTGTTCGCCGTTAGGCAATAGGGGAAAAGCACCGATGTTCACCTCCTTTATAGATTTAATGTAGTAAGGTGATTCTGAACCGTTTTCTTTGCGATAGCGTCCTGGAAAAAGAATGTAGCCACCGATAATCTCTTTAGCAGTGTGCTTGAAGTGGGTGCTGCCATAGTAGATAGCATCGCGGTAGCGGTGCATCTGGTTAAGCGCATCGGGTGGCGGATAGTCCGAGATATCATAGTCATCTTCAAGGTTATCAATATCCTTGTTCGTATCGTCAAGCACACGGTACTTGGCATCGTAGAGGTAGGTCAGTACAAAGCCGTCTGCCTTTTGAATGTTGAGCACAATGTCGGGCCGCTGCTCCGTGGTAGCGGTATGCACCTCGCCCGAACGGCGGTTGTAGGTGTGCTGATAGCACAGTTCCACAATGTCATCGTTGAAGCGGTTGTGGTAGGTAATCTTGTGCTCCACGGTGCTGTCGGTAAACGGTGTGAGCATCGTTTTGCGGTTCTCCTCCACAAGTGCCGCTTGGTCGGGGTCGGTAAGGTCTATCTCCAACACGTCCATCACCAGTTGCTTCATCTTTAGAAAGCACCACAACTCATACAGTTCCCAAATGGGGCGCACGCCAATCTCGTTGCTACCCTCGTAGAAACCGAGACCGCTTTGCAGGATGTACCACAAGCGGTAAATCTGCGAATAACCAGTACGCTTTTGCAGCACACTACTCTCCTGACGAAAACCTTTAAACTCGCCAATCTGTCGCCAGATGCGGTGGTGTAAGATGTTCTGCAAGCGTTCTCCTTTGCCTTTCAGCCAGTCCAGTTCCTCTCCCAAAAGCTGACCTTGATAGTTGCGCTGCAACTCTCCCAGCACGTCCACAAGTTTCTTACCAATCTGCTTGACGGTGTACTTCACAAAGCGGTTCTCCTTTGTGTCGATGGTCTTCTGCTTCTCGTCGTAACGGAACAGGTAGTGGTCAAGCGTCTTGGCAGCCTTTTGCTCCTCATATTGGTTGAGCATCTTGGGCGACCAACGCTTTATCTTATCCACACGGTCGTAATAGGTAATACGCTCGCCTCGGGTGTTAGGACGGTTGGTCACAAACTCCAAAGCGGTGATGTACTCGTCTATCACACCCTTAAAGATAGAGAGCCAAATCATTTCATTGCTCTGACTGCTCGACAGGTTCAGCGACTGAAACGTCTTGGTAAGATACTTGAACACAAGGTTTTCATACTCGGCGTTAATCATGCTCATCATGTGCATGAGGTCACGCTTCGTGTCGAGTTTCGGTGATACCACACGAAACTCTATCCATGCCAAGCGTTTGGTCAGTCCTTTGGACTTATAAGCATATTGCAGACGGAAGATGCCTGGCTCATTGAGGAAATCAAGAGCCGCCATGAGGAAACCACCATTGCCAGCGGCATACCACTGGAATGCCTCTGCCACGTCTTTGTTGATGTGGATGATGCGAGGCTCTCCCTCAATGTCAGTGAAGTGCAGCGTGATGTTGTACTGGCAAGTCTCGAACATCACAGGGGGCAGTGCCGCCCACTCCTTGCCCTCTGGAAGAGGCGGCACACCAGCCAACTGCAACGTACCCTCGGCTGACGAGCGGTAGTCGCAGTAGTGCATGGCAGCATCCTCACCTACACGGCTTTTAAGTTGTCGGAGCGAGTTTTGTATGGAGCGTGTGGTGATAGTTATCTCCACATTCCCTTCCTTGTCTACAAATTTCAGCGCATCCATGTTTTGCTATCATTTATGGCCAGAAACTGGTGAAGTGAGATCGTTCGAGGCGTTCACGCATTTCTATAATCTTAGCGTTGGCTTTGGGGTATACTACCTCCGTCCATGTTGCCAATTGTGCCAATGGCTCTTTCACCAAGTCCTCATTACCCTCAATGCGTGGCAGCACTTTCATCATCAGGATATTATCAAGTGCCTTGTTGTAGAGTTCCTCAAACTCAGCTTCCTTGTTCTCCCAGCGTAGAGCGTAGAAGTAGAGTATCAACTCGTTTACTACACGGTAAGCGATACGGAAAGGGGTCTTGCCGAGGATAGCTTCAAGGCTGCCGGACGTTGTTGTGCCGTCGGCATCGGTTTGTCCGATGGTAGCCTTAATCTTCTTTTCAAGCAGTTCACGCTCGTCGTTGTTCATTTGCTGCAGTGCGTTATTGCTCTGCGCAAATGGAGCGAAAAACCAACCCTTATCCACAACGTCTTCACGATAGCTGAGTGTGTCAGGCGTCTCTATGTCAAACATATCGTTTAGCTTCACCTCGTTCATCTCAATGGTCATGGCGCGGTCTATCACCTTACGGCTGAATTGGTAGGTGGTATCGTCCATGTTCACTGTGCCGACCACAATAAGATTGCGAGGAATGCGCAGACCTTCCTCTCTGAGGATTTCGTAAGTGGTATTGCTATATGGAGCTAACTCCTCATCGACAATAGGGTAGCCTGTGCCTTTCTCCTGTTTCTCTTTTGAAGGGAACAACTCTTTGAGCAACTTGTTGTCATACTTATTAAAGATAGCAGCAGGAATAAGTGGTTCGCTCTTGATAGTTCCGTCCACATCCTTGCGGCTTTCCAATATGCTCAGGAACTCGGCGAAGTACTGCTCAACAGCTGCAAGATTCATTTCATCAAGGCACACGAAGAATGGTACATTCTCGTGTTGCATGGCTTTAATGAGGAACTTCACGAACTTTGTCAGGTGGTAATTACCACCGTCAAGTACGGTTTCATAACCGAGCAGTTCAGTGGAGTCGTTCCAGTTTGGTTTTACCTCTACAAGGCAGTAGTTGCCGGGCGACGTCTTATCCTTGCGCAGGTCGCCCTCGTCGGGGCAGCTGGCGTATGCCATTTCCTTTACAATGCGGCTCTTGCCTGTACCTGAGATACCGGCAAGGAGCAAGAAAGGTTTCGTGCGGAGAGCTGATAAGTACTCAATATTGTCTTTAACGTATTCTGATTCAGTAATTTGAGAGACTTGAGAAGATGAATTTTTTAAACGATTATTCATAGCTTTTTCTATATCTCCAAGATGTAGTTCATCACGATTTTTCATATACCACAACAAATATTTTGGCTTAAATGACACAATTCTTTTATCTGCTGCTTTTTCATAAACAGAAACACCATTTATGTAAGCTTCTTGTATTTTATCTATTTTTATTTGGACGGATGTAGGAGAAGATGCATTTTGTTCTCCATTTAAAATCATATCTGGATATATACCGACAAAACAAATGTCTTCCTCTGTTTGTGAAGGCTTATAAATGCAGATAACATAACATTCCTTCTCACATAAATTATCTGTATCACAAAAGTTCTTAGCTTTTGCTAAATCTCTAATATCTGGGCTCCAACTATCATGCTGACGGAACTGCAAACGTTGCTCATCTGGAAGTGTAGATCTGCCTCCTCCCTCCATTTCAGCAACATAGATATAGAATGGTTCGTTACTTGAACCAGCAAATTTAAATTTGCACTCAAATAAAGATTCGGACATTCCATTCCCTTTTCTTCTAGATATTTCATCAAAGGCAAAGCAATTAGGGAAATACTTCTCTATCGTTTCTTGAAATAGGCTTCCAGAATCAAATTTATTATAAAAGTCCCCTTCGACTAGAGGATATCCAGTCGAAAGGGTGTCTATTTTTTTATAAACTATTGCCATATTATTGAGTAATTTAGAAATATAGCTTTTTTATCTGTTTTGCTATTGCCTCTACCAATTTTGGAGGAACGGCATTTCCTATCAATCTCCATTGATCTGTAAATTTCCCTAAGAACGTATATCCGTCAGGAAATGTTTGAATACGTTGAATCTCCTGAATACGAAGGAATCTATTCTTCCAATGGAAAGGTCCCATGTTGTTAGAGAAACTTGCCTGTATTGTCCACGAGGGTTTCAAAGGGGAAAGTTTTAGCAAAAATGACCAATATCTTGACCTCCACTTGAAAATAGGATTGGGGTATCCTCTTTCTGCAGTGAAGAAAAGATAGTTATCTCCAGGAGGGATTAAAGGGAGCAAATCTTTATGTTTAGAACCTGCTTGTTTATCTTCTGGCAAATCATAGTCTATATCAGAAATAACATCTCCACAAGTTACCCATTTTTTCGTACCGTTGGTACCTTTTTCAGAATGGGTTTCCTTGGGAAATTCAAAATCTTGCATATCCTTTTTCACGCCAACACAAATGAAGCGTTGTCTGATTTGGGGCACACCATAATTTGCTGCATTAATAACTTTGTATACTATCTTATAGCCTAATCTCTCACTCTCCTGTTGTACCATTTCAAGAGCTGCCTTGTGGGGTTTGAAAACAAAACCCGCAACATTCTCAAAGAAGAAGAATGGGGGATTTAATTCCTCTAATGCCCTGAAATAATTGTTAACGGTTAGAAAACCGCTCTCATCCTCTATTCCTCGTTTTTTGTCAGTGCGATAAAAACGAGATTTAGAGAATGGAGGACAAGGAGGACCTCCGACAAGTCCATCTATTGGACCATACTTTTCTTTCACCGCCTTAAAATCTACATCTGCGATACTAGAGCATATAACTTCTGCCTTGGGGTAGTTTTTTTTGAAACTATCACAAGCATTTTGCCAATTATCATTAGCAAATATAGTATCGAAACCAGCTGCGTGAAAACCTGTATCAATACCTCCGACTCCTGAAAATATACTTACTAATTTAAGTGTCATTACAAAAATTTAATTAAATGTTCAACAAAGGCTTTTGCCAGTATTGACGGTACTGCGTTGCCAATTTGTTTTTGAATGGTTCTCCTTGTTCCGACAAACTTATAGTCCATTGGAAAAGTTTGTATTGCTGCAACTTCGTTAACACGTAATCTTCTATTCTCCCAATGAAAAGGTCCGACCCATGGACCAGGCTGAGCAGCAATAGTCCATGATGGAGTCATTGGATGTAACTTTAGTAGGAAATTCCAAAATCGTTTGTTTGCAATAAACTTAGGATTCGGATATCCATCTCTTTCAGACAGTGCGATATAGTTATGGCCTGGGGGAACTTCTGATAGTTCATATCCATAGGTTTTACCTTCGACAGACTCTTCCATTTCTGTAAACTCTGAACTATCATACCTACCTATCCAGTCCAATACGTTAACTTTAGAGGCTTCTTCAGGGGTCAATTTCATTGGTTCGCCATCTATATGATTACGACTAATCATAAAGATAACACGTTTCCTTTTCTGAGGTACACCAAAATCCACTGCATTTGCAAGGACTCTTTTAAAGTGATAACCCATTTTCGTCAATTCATTCTCAATAAACTCAACAGCAGCACGATTAGTGGGATGAAGAATACTTTCTACATTCTCTAGAATTGCTCCATCTGGACGAATTTCAGAGATGAGTCTGATATATTCCCCTACCATATTTCGCTCGTCATCAACCGCTGTCCTTTTCTCATTAGTTATCCAATAGCCCGCTTTAGAAAATGGCTGACATGGAGGTCCGCCTACCATTAGTAACTTATTTGGATTATTCTTTCTCAATACTTCCGCATAGTCTTGGGCTGTAATGTTTCGAATATCCTCACATTGATGGTCTGCAAATGAAAAGAATTTATTTGCTTTTACAGTTTTTACTGTATCGGACTCAAAATCAAGGGTTGATATAACCTTAACTCCAGCCATTTGAGTACCAATATCCAGTCCTCCACATCCCGAAAACACAGAAATAGCATGAATGCCACTGTCGCGAATTATATCAATCTGTGGTTCACACAGATAATTTCTATCTATATAGTCTATATAGATATTTTCAGCATCCATTTTGCAACCATCAAATGAAGCTAAGGAATTAGCCACTTGAGCGGTGCAAACATTTTTAATATGTGATTTTTTGAATATATATGTCGGCATTAGTTAAGCTCATTAGTTAGCAAATCTTGTACTGGCGCATTTAGAACTTTGGCTATAGCAAACATTGCCTCCAGTATAGGCTGTACTTTATTAGTGCACCATTTGGAAACAGTTCTTTCATCTCTTCCAAGTTCATTTGCAAGCCATCTGCTAGTTCGTTTCTGCCCAACTAGAACGACTTTTTTTCTATTTAAATATTTATCCATTACTCGCTTTTATTTGCTAATGCAAATGTAATTCTTTTTATTTTGATTTTATTTGAAAAACCAAAGAATCTACTAGAAAAGCTAAAAATAAGTGTTTTCTGCAAGTTTTTTAGCATATAAATGTGAGAAAGCGACAAGAATATGAGTTTCTCTTGTCGCTCTATAAAACATATTGCGGCTACATCACTCCGCTGACAGGTACACTCACTATATCATGTACAGGAAAATTCTCGCAACCGATATAGAGGGTGTCGAAAGCGTCGGAGCCGGCGGTGCGGTGTTCGAGGAGGTCTTCCTCGGATTCGGCGAGTTTCTCGCCTGACTTGTCCTTGCGGAAGCCGTTGCGCCCTCGGCTCACTCCTGCCGACTGGATGGCAAGGATAAGGTTGGGGTTGTTGGAGCGGTTGAAGAATGGCATGAGGCGTTGTTTGCCTGCGAAGCCTTGGTTGATTAGCAGATACATCTCGTCGTGGCGCATCGGGTTGCCAAGGTAGGAAAAAGGTGTGGATTATGCATATAGGTTTTTGATTCTAAACAAAAAGAAACTTTTGTCTCTGACT
>ERZ1674239.145-NODE-145-length-20404-cov-2.526562_pt1 | contig 20404 bp, 14 predicted proteins | sample MGYA00581208_ERZ1674239 | MGnify/ENA primary metagenome ERZ1674239 (study PRJEB41354, sample SAMEA4873308) | human saliva metagenome | biome: human-associated habitat [ENVO:00009003]; feature: mouth environment [ENVO:08000002]; material: saliva material... | reverse complement strand
CTGCAAAGCCTCAACCCTGCAAAAGATTCAAAGGCGCGCGGCTTGGCTGGGTGTCTAAAATGTTGTACTTTTGCGCTTGGAAAGTAATTCAGTCCAAAAGCTGATGTTTAGCACCTGCCCTTCTTCGGGGTGGGTGCTTTTGTTTACTGATGAGTATTAAAGTAAGGATAAACGAAAAGGGAACTTTCTACTACTTTACGCTATTATAGAAAGTCCCCTTGCGGTGTTTTTAGTATTCGGGCATTTGTTTTATCGCCTCTTCTTTGGCTTGGTCTACTAAGTCCGCATATCTTTGGGTGGTTGTTAGGTTTTTATGTCCTAGCAATTTTTGTAGCTCGTATATTTGCCCCTTTGCGTATGATAGAAAGTGCACCGCAAATGTATGTCTTGAAACGTGGAAATGTAGGTATTTATTTATTCCTGCCGCCTTTGCCCACTTTCGCAAATTCATGTTTGCCGTATCGCTGTCTATTTGATTAAATACATACGGATTCACTTGTTTTCTGGCTGGCAAATACTTTCGCGCTGTAGTGGATAGTGGTATTTCTAGCGGCTCACTTGTTTTCTTCTGAGTTATACGAACGTACAAAAAGCCGTTTTTCTCTTCTATGTGTTCCCACTTTAGGCGCATAATATCGCTAAATCGCAACCCACAAAAGCAACCAAATAAAAAAGCTGCTCGCACTGCCTCGTATTTCGTTGGTGTGTCGATGAGGCTTTGCACCTCCTCTTTCGTTAGATATTCGATTTTCCGCGCGCCTTTTAGCTTTGGTGTTTGGCTTGGCTCTATTTCCTCGCACGGATTATGAGATATTAGTTTCTTTCGCGCTGCTGTGCGCAGTGCCGTTTTTACCTTTGTATAGTATAGGCTTTGCGAACTCTCCGCAATTCCTGCCGCCTTTAGCTGCTTCAAAAAGGATTCAACCCATAAAGGCGTAATTTTACACAAAGGCAAATCGCACTTCTTTACGTGATTAGCGGCTAGAAAATAGCTTTTCTTTGTTCCTTGCGAAATATCTTTCTCTTCTGCTAGCTGCGCAATATATTCAGAAAAAAGCACTTTCGCCTCTTTCTTGGTCTGTCCCTTGATATATCCGTGCTTGCCTGCTAGGTAGTCCGCATTTGCTTCGGCTGCTGCTTTCTGCGCCTGCAATCTGCAAGTGTCGTTGTACGCTTTCTGCGCTGGTGTCTTGGGGTCTAGATACGGCTTTATGTCGTCAATCTTCCTTTTTTGTCGCACATTTCCGTCGTAAAAATCTAGATAGTACGAAATTGTTTGCCCCTTGCTGTTCTTCTTCTCTCGAAGTTTGTAGGGCTGGTTTTGTCTTTTACGTCCCATTGTGTTTTGTACTTGTTTTGCGCTGCAAAAATACACAATCCTTTCCAGTTAGGGACAAAATAGGGACAAAATAAAGGGCAAAATAGGGACAAAAAGGGACAAAAAGGGCTGCCATGCTTCGTAAAAGTCCTAGTAAATAAAGGAACTTTCAACGCTTCAAAAAACTATCGTTTTTATAATCGGACTTTCTTAGAAAAAGTCCAACGTTTTTCGGAAAATCTCCCACGTTTTTGAGAAAATCTCCCACGTTTTTGAAGAAAGGTCCGAGAAGTCTTTTTAGGGCTCCGAATTTATCGAAATAGCTCTTCGAATCTTTGAAATCATCGAAATCTTTGGAATCATCGAAATCATTGAAATCATTGGATTCATTGAAATCATTGAAATCATTGGATTCATTGAAATCATTGAATTTCTCTTGGATAGTTCAGACTTTATGCGCTAAAGATGGGAATCAATATATTTTTACACTCTCGTCTTTGGAAGGCGATTTATCCCCTTCTAAGAGGAGTTTTTGGCGCGAATTTCGCGTGAAATTTATAATTCTGTGAAAGAGTGTTTGTAAATAGTCGATAATCCACTATACACGAACGACTTACAAAGAAAGTGTGAAGGTTGTGAAAGCAAAAAGTGCAAAAGTGCTGAGTGCGCGCGCGTACGCGAGGGAAAAAGAGAGGATTTTAGAGATGTTAAGGGTGGGGATTTTTCTTGCGTAGAGAAGGTGTGCCCCACCCTTTTGGGTTATTGTCCGATGCGTTGATATTGCGAAGAAAAATCTACGCGAAAACGATCGCCTAGCGGACGAGATGGTTGGCGGATGCCGCACGAAACGATAAGACTTACTTCGCTGCTGCAAGGTAAACCAAGGATGCGTTTCACGCGATGCGCGTCGAAACCCTCAACAGGACAAGTGTCGTAGCCCGCTTCGCTCATGGCGAGCATGAAAGTTTGTGCCACCAGCGCACAACTCTTGTGGAGGACGGTGTCCATGGCACCTTCCGTCATTTGGCGAGGCACCGGACGGAAGCACCCAGCGAGGGTGGCAATGACTTTGCGCACCCCACCCCAGAGTCCGAAGAAGCGACTATAGAGGAATGGAACCACCTTGGTGTAGTAAGAAGTTTGAAGGGCAGTATATTTATCCCACTTCGCTTCGGGATAAGTGCGCTTGATGTTTTCGCGTTGGAAGTCAAGGTTTTGTTGGCAACGCTCTTTGTAGAGAGAGGGTTCTACGGTGAAGATGACCAACTGTTGGGCAGTGCTGATGGTGGATTGTCCAAGGCAGGCTGGCACGAGTTGTTGGATGACAGCAGGGTCGGTGATGTGATGCGCTTTCCACAACTGCATGTTGGAGCTCGTGGGAGCGAGCGAGGCAAGTTTGAGACACTCTTCGACACGATCGGCAGAAATGGGTTGTTGCGCGTCGTAATAGCGGATGGCGCGACGATGTTGGAGGATTTGTTCTAATGACATGATAGTTTTATGAGTTCTATGATTGTAAGTTAGAGATAGCAAAAAAAGAGGGGCGAGACTAGGAAATGAGTAAAATTGTTGTATCTTTGTGGCAACAATCAACATTTACCTTATGAATATCTTCAAAACCATAGCTTGCAGCTGTTTGTTGAGTGGATTTTCTCTCACACTTGCAGCACAAAGCGTGCCCAAGGCGTCGTATGATGTAGTGCCGCTTCCCAAACAAGTGACTCTCCAACAACAATGGGGTGATTTTACGCTCACCCCTGCCACACGCATCGTTTGCGGCAAGTCGAAAGCCGACCAAGAAAATGCGAAATTCTTGCAACAGTTTGTGGCAGATCGCACAGGACTAACTTTGTCCATCGCAACAAAACGTGGAAAGACACCTGCTATTGTGTTGAGCAGTGAAGAGAAAGATTTCGCACCCGAAGGTTATCGTTTGCGCATCGACAGCAAAACGGTGAGCATTGCAGCTAGCACCAAGGCTGGTGCGTTCTATGGCATCCAAACACTTCGCAAATCACTCCCCCACCTCAGCGCAAAAGAGCGTGCATCGATGGCAAAGAATGGTAAAATCGCTTTGCCTGGTGTGGACATCAATGACGCACCGCGCTTTGCCTATCGTGGCACGATGCTCGATGTGGCTCGTCACTTTGCCACTGCTGATAGTGTGAAACGATTCATTGACATGATCGCTTTGCACGGCATTAACCGCATGCACTGGCACTTGACCGACGACCAAGGTTGGCGCATCGAAATCAAGCAGTTGCCCGAACTCACCAAAATCGGTAGCCATCGTTCGGCTACGGTGATTGGTAAAAACACTGGCAAATATGACGGCAAGCCTCATGGTGGATTTTACACGCAAGAACAGTGCAAAGACATCATCGCCTATGCTGCTGCTCGCAACATCGTGATTATTCCCGAAATCGACCTCCCTGGTCACATGTTGGCAGCACTTGCTGCTTATCCCCATTTGGGATGCACAGGTGGTCCTTACGAAGTGGGACAGATCTGGGGCGTGAGCAGCGATGTGCTCTGTGCTGGTAATCCCCAAACTTACGACTTCATAGACAAAGTATTGGGTGAAGTAGCTCAGTTGTTCCCTGGCAATTATTTCCACATTGGTGGTGACGAGTGCCCAAAAACACGCTGGAAGACTTGTCCTAAGTGCCAAGCTATGATCCAAAAGAATCAACTGCAAGCCGAAGGTAAGCACTCTGCTGAAGAGCGTTTGCAGAGCTATGTGATTCGTCATGCCGAAAACACCTTGGCGCGCTATGGTAAGCGCATCATCGGTTGGGACGAAATCCTCGAAGGTGGTCTTGCTCCCAATGCCACAGTGATGTCATGGCGTGGCGAAGCTGGTGGTATCGAAGCTGCTCAAAGTGGTCACGACGTGATTATGTCGCCCAATACGTATCTCTACTTCGACTATTATCAAGCAAAAGATGCAAAGCAAGAGCCTTTGGCGATTGGTGGTTATTTGCCTCTCGAACGCGTCTACAGCTACGAACCTATGCCTGCTGCTTTAACACCCGAACAGGGTAAACACATATTGGGTGTGCAAGCCAACTTGTGGTCAGAGTATTTCAAGACGCACCGCCAAACCGAATATATGGCTTTGCCTCGTTTGGCTGCTTTGGCAGAAATCCAGTGGCGTCCACAAGGCACTCGCACCTATTCAGAGTTTTTGAAGCGACTTCCTCAGCTCTTCAAACTCTATGAGGAGCAGAATTACAACTTCGCCAAACACTACTACGACATCATGCCCAACTACACGGCGATTGCAGGCGGTGGTATCCGTGCCAACTTGCAAGTGAATGAGCCTAATGATGTGATTTATTACACCCTCGATGGCACGATGCCTACACAGCAAAGCACGCGCTACACACAACCTCTGGATTTCAAGAGCGATGTGAAATTCCGTGCCGTAGCTTTCCACGAAGTTGCTCCTAATCAATATCAACGTAGCCATGTGGAAAAAGAAGATTTCCACTTCTCTAAATCCACTGCGCGCAACATCACCTTGGTGAATGAACCTCACGCCAGCTACAAATTTGATGGTGCAAAGACATTGGTTGATGGTCTTGTAGCGAGCAACACCAGCTACAACTCCAGCCGTTGGATTGGATTCCTCGAAAAGCCTATGGAAGCCATCATCGATTTGGGCGAAAACACGACAGTGAGTCAAGTGGCGTTCAATGTATGTGTGGAAAAAGGCGACTGGATCTACGATGCTCGTCACGTAGAAATCTCAGTTTCAGTGGATGGTGGTAAGACTTGGAACACCATAGTTTCCAAAGACTACGCTCCGCTCACCCAAGCCGACAAGAATGGCATTAAACATCACGTGTATGATTTTGCGCCCACTACAGCACGATTGCTGAAGATTGTGGCACAACCAGAAACGAGCATTCCGTCTTGGCACGAAGAAGCCGCTGGAAAGCAAGCCTTCTTCTTTGTCGACGAAATCACCGTGAACTAAGATTCTGAAATTATTGAATACATTGGACTTTCTCTTCGGAGAAAGTCCCTTTTTTCGGATGGCATGTGACCTATTTCTTGAGAGATAGGTCTTTTGCGTAACCAGACAGAATATTCTACATATCCTCATGACACAACCTACACTAGAACAACAGATATTTCATCGCTCACGCTTGCTCATGGGCGATGCCCCTTTGCAACGCTTGCACGACATCCGCGTAATCCTCTTTGGCGTGGGAGGCGTGGGCAGTTGGTGTGCCGAGAGTTTGGTGCGATCTGGGGTGAAACACCTCACCATCGTCGACTCAGACCGCGTGAACATCAGTAATGTGAATCGACAGCTCATGGCGACCACCGAAACCGTGGGACAGGTGAAAGTGGAGGTGCTGAAAGAACGCCTGCTCAGCATCAACCCTGAAGCTGAAATCACTGCAATCCAAGACATTTACAATGCGGAAAACTCCGAGAGTTTTCGGTTGAACGAATATGATGTAATCATCGATGCCATCGACTCTCTCGCAGAGAAAGCACACTTGCTACTCACGGCAAGCCGCACCGATGCCCTACTCTACTCCTCCTTGGGTGCGGCTTTGAAGATGGATCCTACGCGCATCCAAGTGGCAGAGTTCATGAAAGTGCGCGGATGTCCGCTGGGTCGTGCGTTGCGCAAGAAGATGAAGCATCAGAAAGTGCGCCCTGCCAAGAAATTTCTCTGCGTGTATAGCGACGAAGTGCTGCCTAACTTGGGAGAAGCTGACGTGGATGGCTACGAGCCCACGATAGCGGAGAGCACGACAACGCAAGAAGGGCGTGAAGACCTGCTCTCGCATAATTGGAATGAACGCAAGGCGCAAATCAATGGCACGATGTCGCACATCACGGCTATGTTTGGCTTTATGTTAGCTGGCTTAATCGTGCAACACTTTTATGAATCAGAAACGGAGATGAACGAGAATAAGACATCACCGACGGAGAATCGCTTGGAAATATAGCGGTAAACAGAAGAAAAGTAGCGTAAGACGCAAAAAACAATCGCGTTGTTCGTTCAAACGAAATGAAATGATTATTTTTGCGTATCAGAATGTGCCCCTATGCTTCCTCGACTTTTGCGCGATGGCGTGAGAGTAAGACGAACGTAGTAGCACTCTCTTCAATAAGAATCAAAAAATATCAATCCTCTTTTATGGAAAAACTCTCTTACGCCCTCGGCCTTCTCATCGGTCATAATCTCAAGGGTATGAACATCGACGGTCTTGTCACCGCAGAATTCACTCGCGCCGTAGAGCAAGTGCTCAAAGGTGAAAAAGCAGAAATGACAGAAGTGCAAGCACAAGGCATGGTGCAAGAATACATGAAGGAGCAACAAGAACTTGCTGGTCGTGAAGCTCGCGAAGCTGGTGAAAAGTTCCTCGCAGAGAATGCAAAACGCGAAGGTGTGACCACCACTGCTTCTGGTTTGCAATATGAAGTGCTCACCGATGCTATCGGTCAGAAGCCTGTGGCTACCGACAGCGTGCGCTGCCACTACGAGGGTCGTTTGATTGACGGCACTGTGTTTGACAGCAGCTATCAACGTGGTGAACCTACGAGCTTCCCTCTCCAAGGTGTGATCAAGGGATGGACCGAAGGTCTTCAGCTCATGAACCTCGGTGCTAAGTTCCGTTTCTTCATTCCTTACGAGCTTGCTTACGGTGCACAGGGCGCAGGTGATGCAATTCCTCCTTATGCAGCCCTCGTATTTGACGTGGAATTGCTTGGTATCAACGAATAATCAATAACGATTTCCCCTACCCCACGATCCTAACGCTTCTCGATTTTGAGAGTATGCAAGGATAGAGGGTAAAGAATTTCTCCCCTAGATAATAATAAAACAACAATATGAAAAAAGTACTTTTTGGCGCCCTCGTGGCTGCTACAGCACTCTTCAGTGCTTGCGGTGGTAGCAAACAACCTGCTGCTACTGGCGATTTGAAAGACGAAGTAGACAGCTTGTCTTATGCTGTGGGTCTTTCACAATCTCCTACACCTGAGCAAATCAAAGAATATCTCATGCAAGCTGGTAGTGACTCTGCTTTTGTAGATGCGTTCTTCAAGGGTATGAAGGAAGGTATGAGCATGGCAGACGATAAGAAGGCTTTGGCTTACCAACTCGGTATGCAAAGTGGTATTCAACTCCAAACTCGCCTTTTCCCTCAAGTGGAAGGTCAAGTGTTTGCTGGTGATAGCACTAAGCACCTCAGTGCGAAGAATGTGCTTGCAGGTATGATCGATGGTAAGAATGGTGTGTCTGCACTTATCGTGGGCAAGGACACGCTTCATCGTAATCAAGCTACCATGTACATGCAACAGAAGATGCAAGTGATGTCAGCTAAGGCTAATGAGAAGGTGTATGGTGCTGCTAAGAAGGCTAACGAGGAATTCATCGCTAAGATTGCTAAAACTGCTGGTGTAAAGGCGCTTCCTGGTGGTGTTTACTACAAAGAAGTGAAGGCTGGCACTGGAGCTACTCCCAAAGCAACTCAAGTGTGCGAAGTGAGCTACGAAGGTCGCTTGATCAATGGTAAGGTGTTTGACTCTTCACAAGACAAGACTGTGAAGTTCCCTGCCAACCAAGTCATCAAGGGTTGGACCATCGCTTTGACCAACATGAAGGTGGGCAGCGAATGGGAAGTTTACATCCCTTGGAATCTCGCTTATGGTGATCAAGAACAAGGTCCTATCCCTCCCTACTCTGCTTTGGTTTTCAAAATCAAACTCGTGAGTGTGTCTGATGCTCCTGCACAGCCAGCGGCTCCTCAGATGCAAATGGGCATGTAAGTCAATTTGCTACAAAGCATGACACAAAGATTGTGGCAAACCGCACTGGAATAGCCACACATCTTTCATTCACACACAGAGGAAACGGACTAAACTCTGTTTCCTCTGTGTCTGTTTTTGACTATTCTCAAAAAATAGAAACTCACTACAAATGAAATTACGTTCTATGCTTGTGGTGGCACTCGCTGCTACCCTTTCATTCTCTGCCTTTGCTGCAAAGAAAACAAAGAAAAACAACAAGGAAGCGGCACAACCCGTGATGGTGAAGCCAGTGAATGGTGCCGACTTCTCTTATGCAGCTGGTGTGGCTCAATCTGCTAGCCTGGCGCAATATCTCGCTCAGCGTGCTGGTGTAGACTCTGCGCACATCAAGGACTTCGTTGCAGGACTCACCACTGAATACTCTGCTGAAGAGACTGCAAAACTCCGTGCTTTGTTGGCTTCTATCGACATCAAGAAGCAGATGCCTCAAATCGTGCAAAGCATGAACCAGCAAGCTACTGGTAAGGGTGACACCACTTATGTGGATCAAGCTGTTTTCGTCAAGGGTCTCACTGAAGGTCTGTTGAAGACCAATACGCTTTCTGCCGATTCTGCCACCAAGATTGAGCAACAACAATACGACTACTACACGCAACAACTCAAGAAGCGCAATGCTGATTTCTTGGCGCAATATGCTAAGCAAAAGGGTGTGAAGTCTACTCCCTCTGGTTTGCTTTACAAGGTGTTGCAACAAGGTGATGGTGCGATGCCTGCCGATACTTCTCAGGTGGAAGTGCACTATGAAGGCAAACTCGTGGATGGCACAGTGTTCGACAGTAGCTACCAACGTGGTGAAACTGCTACTTTCGGTTTGAACCAAGTCATCAAAGGTTGGTCTGAAGCTGTGAAACTCATGAAGGTGGGTTCTAAGTATGAAGTTTGTCTCCCTTACAACCTTGCTTATGGTGAGCGCGGCACTCGTGGCATTCCTCCTTTCTCTACATTGCTCTTCACCATCGAATTGAAGAGCATCAAATAAAAGTGATTACTCCTCTATTTATTAAGATTTAGACCTATTTTATTGGGTTAAACCTATACATTGCTCCTGAGACTTCATGTGAAGCCTCAGGAGCTTTTTTTGCGTTGTAGCGCATTTGGGATGTGAGAATAAGAATATGTACCTTGATTCAGTTTTACGCTGTCAATGATGATTTATGAGGGGTTTATGGGGGTGTTAGATGAAAGTGGTGGGTGTCGAAAGATAAGTTTTCGGATGTTTGACAGATTTTTTGCCTTTGGTGGGATTATCCGATTAGAAAGAAAAATGGCGCATCCCACTGATGTGGAATGCGCCATGAGGCTTTTGTAGACTAAAGATAGTCTATTAGAGCTGAGGACCAGCAGCAACGAGAGCCTTACCAGCTTCGTTGGTGGTGTACTTAGCGAAGTTCTTCACGAAGCGAGCTGCGAGATCCTTAGCCTTTTCTTCCCATTGAGAAGCTTCAGCGTAAGTGTCGCGAGGATCGAGGATTTCAGTAGCAACGCCTTCGAGTTGAGTAGGAATTTCGAAGTTGAAGATGGGGAGCTTCTTGGTAGGAGCATAGAGGATAGCACCAGAGAGGATGCCGTCGATGATACCGCGAGTGTCCTTGATAGAGATACGCTTGCCAGTACCGTTCCAACCAGTGTTCACGAGATAAGCCTTAGAACCGTTAGCTTCCATTTTCTTCACGAGCTCTTGAGCATACTTAGTGGGGTGGAGTTCGAGGAACGCTTGACCGAAGCATGCAGAGAAAGTGGGAGTAGGCTCAGTGATACCGCGCTCTGTACCTGCGAGTTTAGCAGTGAAGCCAGAGAGGAAGTAGTACTGAGTTTGGTTAGCATCGAGGATAGAAACGGGAGGCAATACACCGAATGCGTCAGCAGAAAGGAAGATGACGTTCTTAGCAGCAGGAGCAGCAGAAACAGGGCGTACGATGTTCTTGATGTGATCGATAGGATAAGTTACGCGAGTGTTTTCAGTCGCAGTCTTATCAGCGAAGTCGATCTTGCCGTTAGCGTCAACGATAACATTTTCGAGGAGAGCGTTGCGCTTGATAGCAGCGTAGATGTCGGGTTCGCTTTCCTTGTCGAGGTTGATAACCTTAGCGTAGCAACCACCTTCGAAGTTGAAGACACCGTTGTCGTCCCAACCGTGTTCGTCGTCACCGATGAGGAGACGCTTAGGATCGGTAGAGAGGGTAGTCTTACCAGTACCAGAAAGACCGAAGAACACAGCAGTGTTTTCGCCGTTGAGGTCGGTGTTTGCAGAGCAGTGCATAGCAGCGATGCCGCGGAGGGGGAGGTAGTAGTTCATCATAGAGAACATACCCTTCTTCATTTCACCACCGTACCAAGTGTTGAGGATAACTTGTTCCTTGCTAGTGATGTTGAAAGCTACAACAGTTTCAGAGTTGAGACCGAGTTCTTTGTAGTTTTCCACCTTAGCCTTAGAAGCGTTGTACACCACGAAGTCAGGAGTGAAGTTAGCGAGTTCTTCAGCGCTGGGCTTGATGAACATGTTGGTCACGAAGTGTGCTTGCCAAGCTACTTCAACGATGAAGCGAACAGCAAGACGAGTGTCCTTGTTAGCACCGCAGAAACCGTCAACAACGAAAAGACGCTTGTTAGAAAGTTCCTTCTTGGCAAGATCCTTCACCACGTTCCAAGCCTTTTCAGTCATGGGGTGGTTGTCGTTCTTGTACTCTTCAGAAGTCCACCATACAGTGTCCTTAGAGTTTTCGTCAACAACGATGAACTTGTCCTTAGGTGAGCGACCAGTGTAAACACCAGTCATCACGTTTACAGCGCCGAGTTCGGTTACTTGACCTTTTTCATAACCTTCAAGGGTAGCCTTAGTTTCTTCTTCGAAAAGTTGTTCGTAAGAAGGGTTGTGCACGATTTCGGTAGTACCGAAAATACCATGCTGGGTAAGATCTAATGCCATTGTGATAGATATTAAATAGAATAGATATATTTGTTTCCTAGAGGGAAATGCATAAGTGGCAGTCGTAGCGTCTTTCAGGTATGTGCGCTCATTGCATTGGCGCGGTTTTGTGGCTATGATGTGGTGAGCCTTTCGTGAGAAATGACGCACAACTTCGGTCTATGCGAGACAAAATTACGAAAAACTTTTGTGTGCTACCAACATTATCTGCTATTTTCTTTGTTTGAAATGTTGTTTTTCTGATTTTTGAGGAGCATCTTTCTTTTTTTATGAGTGGGATATGCAAAAAAACTCCCGAATTTCGCCAACACGAAATTGACGAGATTCGGAAGTTGTGCGTTCACTCTATGCTTTGTTGTGAGAAGCTAGAGATGGGGTTAGAATTTGTATCCCAAAGAGAGCATACCTCGATTAAAATCTTTTGGCGCGAGATAATAAGAGAATCTCACATCAAGGTGCTTTCCAAGCATCACACCAACGTGAGGAGCTACGAATCCGCTCCACTTGGCTGAAGTTGAGAAATTATCACCTCGGGCGAGAGCGTCATTTGAAACACCGACTGCAACACCTGCCAATGGTGAAATGAAGTTTTCGGGAGACCATCGATAAGTTCCATTGAAACCAAAGAGGAATGATGAAACAGCACTGCTATAAGAAACGCCAGAAGAGTAGGGAACAACGACAGAAGAATAGGGTACGCTTTGCGCAGGAACGGAACCCGAAGTTTTTACCTTACGAAGGAAACCTTCTGAAGAAACGGACAGACCGAGTTCTACGTTGCGGATTTTCTCATAAGATGCTTTAATGGAGAAACCCGCATATTTGAAGGCTGTGGAGGCGTTACTGACGATTGGTGTGGTGACACCAACTGTCCATCGAACAGCGCGTTGTGCTTGCAATCCCATGGGAAGGGTTATTGCAGCGACAATGGAAAGTACAAACTTTTTCATTGAGAGAAAGTAGAGATAATAAAAGGTTTTTCCGCGAAAGGTTTTTCCGCGAAAGGTTTTTCCGCGTTTCCAATGCAAAGATACGAATAAAAGGCGAAATAAACAATACCTATTTATGGTGATTTACACTCATATCTTCGTAAGTTCTTGCGACTTGATTATCTGTCTTGACAGAAAGAAAAACACTCGAAACAGAACTCATAGAGCGTCTGTTTCGAGTGAAATATCTTTGCTGATTAGATGCCAAGTTTGGTGCGGATGGCAGCAGGGATGGCGTTCTTGTTGATGATGATGTTCATCGTCTTGTAGGCTGCATAAGGCTTAGAGATGTACCAGAAGCCTTTGTAAGGACCGTATTCACCCCAAGAGTTCTTCATCATAAAGTATTCTTTGCCGTGTTGGTCTTTGGCAAGACCATAGATTTGCATGCCGTGGTCGTCGGTGGTTTCCCAAGTGTCGTAACCCTTTTGGCGCATTTCTTGTGTGATGGTCATTTCGCCTTGTCCGTCTGCGGCATTGATTTGCGCACCAGCTTTTTCACCAGTCCAACGAGATTGGTCGCTACCTACACCGGCACTTGACTTCGTGTTGGGGACAGTGGCAACACAGCGGTTCTTGCCTGAGCGACGAGAGAAACCGTCTTCGCTGACGTCGGCACCCCATGCGAAAGTGTAGCCATTACGCACTGCGCTCTCCATCACTTCCATGAGTTCGTTGATGGGGAGGTTGTAGCTAGGAGCCCAACGCCAGTTGTCTTGCACTTCGATGATGAAGGGTTTGTAGAAAGGAACGTGGGTGAAAGAAGCTAAGCTGACGTAGTCGGCAGGATCGAGTTTGAGATAATCCTTGACGTAAGATTGGGGAGTGTATTCCTTGCCGTCTACTTTGAAAGTCTTGGGATATTCTCCGAAATAGCCATCGAGCATTTGTTGCACGGTTTTCTTCCAAATAGGGTTGACGGTCTTCTTTTCTTTGTCGGTGGAAACGCTCTTGACAAAGGCTTCGATGCCAGGCCAGAATTGACGGAAGTTGAAGAGGCTATCGCCATAAGGGAGGTTGGGATAGGGCATAGTGCCTTCGGGAACAAGTCCGTAGTGATCCATGGCGTAGATAGCATCGTAGAATGAGCCGCCTTGTGAGAAACTTGCGTCACCGTGAGTGCGGACGTTGCGGTCGGCACGGTCTACATAGGTGTGGGACACCAAGAAGGATTCGCAGAGGTCGAGTTTGTCGGCTTTGAGTTGAGGATTCTTTTTCAACGCTTCGCTCTCAAGGAATGCCAAAGAAGAATATGCCCAGCAGGTACCAGAGTTGTTTTGGTTTTTGATGCTAGTCACAGGGTTAGCCACAACGGTGGTGAACACGAGGGTGTCTTTGGGAAGATCTTTCTTTTTGGGAGCTGCTTGCACTGCACCAGCCAAAGCTAGACCTGCAAGAGCGAGGGTGAAGAATTGCTTCATAAATGTGTATTATTGAGTGTTTGTGAATGCTTGTAATGACTGCAATGTGGAGGAATGTCTTACGTGAAAGAGAGATTTCGAAGTGGAGAGAATTCCTCCGTGGGGATATTTAGGCGAGTCCTTCGAGGAAGGCTTCTACGTCTTTGGCGTGGTAAGGCACGAGTTTATCTCCGAGGAATCGACAACCGTTGTCGGTGATGAGCACATCGTCTTCGATGCGGATGCCTCCGAAGTCTTTGAACTTTTCGATTTCGTCAAAGTTGAGGAATTGTGCGTTGGTGCCTTCTTTGCGCCAGAGGTCGATGAGGTCGGGAATGAAATAGATGCCGGGTTCGTCAGTGACAACGTGACCAGCTTGAAGTTCGCGACCAAAGCGCAGACTTGCGAGTCCGAATTGAGAAGAAGGACGAGTTACGGCATCATAACCGACATTGATTTGTCCGAGAGCTTCCATGTCGTGAACGTCCATTCCCATGGCGTGTCCTAGTCCGTGGGGGAGGAAGAGGGCGTGAGCTCCAGCGGCTACGGCTTCGTCGACGTCGCCTTTCATCAATCCGAGGGCTTTGAGGCGCTCTGTCATAAGACGGCACACAGCGAGATGGACATCAAGATAGCGCACTCCGGGTTTTGCGACTTGCAAAGCGAGATCGTGACAATCGACTACGATGTCGTAGATGTCGCGCTGACGCTGGGTGTATTTTCCAGTGACGGGGGTGGTGCGAGTATTGTCAGAACAGTAGTGTTCGCGAGTTTCGCATCCTGCATCTACCAAAAGTAGGCGTCCACCTCCCAAGACTGCTTGTGAGGGAAATCCGTGCAACACTTCTCCGTGCATAGAGACGATACTGGGGAAGGAGACTTGGCTGCCGAAAGAGGCGGCGATGCCGTCGAGGGCACCTGCAATTTGGGCTTCGGTGACTCCCTTTTGCACTGCCATTCGCATGGCTGTGGTGTGCATTTCGTAGCCAATGGCAGCAGCGCGGTCGAGTTCGGCTACTTCTTCTGCGCTCTTGATGTTGCGAAGGGTGACTACGGCATCAATGAGGGTTTGACTGGCAGCAGCGCGCTGTTGGTTGGGATGAATTCCACTCAAATCCATGAGTTGAATCATCAAATCGTGGCGATAGGGTGGGAGGAAATGGAGTTGTCTTCCCTGCGCTTTGGTTTGTGCGAAGACTTCTTGCAACACGCTCATTGGAGCTGTGTGAAGAATGCCGCATTCGGCTGCCATGTCAGCAACAGAGGGCACGGCTCCCGTCCAAATCACATCGTCAATGTCGATGTCGTTACCCACCAAGGTTTCCGCACCGCTTTCGCAGTCGATGACAAGTGCAAGTCCATCACGATGTTGTCCCGTAAAATAAAGGAAAGAACTATCTTGACGAAACTTATAGGGATTGTTGGGGAAGTTGCAAGGGCTATCGTTATTACCCAAGAGCACGATGACTCCGCTGCCTACCAATTGGCGCAGACGGCTGCGGCGCTCCGTGTATGTGGCGGTTGAAAAGAGCATAAGCGCAGAATTTAGAATAATTATTTCCGCAAATATACGCTTTTTCCGTGGGAATCGTGTGTTGATTTCGTGATAATCGTGTACCTTTGCACAAATTTTAATACACAAGAACGACAGATGTTGCGTGGCACTGAGTTGTACGCCTGAATTTGTCGAAAAAACGAGGTATTGAGTTATGGTACAAACAGGATTAGTGTTAGAAGGAGGTGGAATGCGCGGTGTATTTACCGCAGGCGTTTTGGACTATATGCTCGACAACAGCATCACCTTCCCCTACGGCATAGGGGTTTCTGCTGGTGCTTGCCATGGTATGTCCTATTTGAGTCAGCAGCGTGACCGAGCACGCAAGATTTCTATTGATATGCTCGAGAAGTACCAGTATATCAGTTGGAAACATCTGTGGAAAACACACTCTATTTTCGATCAAGAAATCCTTTATGATCGCATGGTCAATGAGATTCTTCCGTTCGATTACGACACTTGCTTTGCTAATCCGATGCGTTTTGAGATTGTGACGACCAACTGTCTCACAGGACGTGCCGAATATCACCTAGAAACCTCCGACAGCAATCGATTGCTCAACCTCTGCAAAGCCTCTAGTTCTCTGCCGTTTGTGGCTCCCATTGCGATGGTGGACGGTGTGCCGATGCTCGACGGAGGAATTACGGATCCAATTCCCATAGAACGCTCCATCGAACAGGGATGTTGCAACAACGTTGTGGTGCTGACGCGCAACCGTGGTTATCGTGACGCGGGAAGTGACTATCGTATGCCGAGATTTGTTTACAAGAAATATCCGCGACTTCGTGTTGCGCTCTCACACATCAAACAGGTTTACAACGGAAAGATAGAACTCGTGGAACGTCTTGAGGAATCGGGACGTGTGCTTATTATTTGCCCCGAGCATCCTCTAGAAGTAGATCGTTTTGGCACGCGTACTGACCGACTGCAAGCTCTCTACGAGGAAGGGTATGCTTGCGCAGAACAGGTGTTGACTTCTAATTTTGGCAAATCTTTCTTGTGATTTCCTCTAGTTTTGGGAAGTTCGCATATAACTCTCTTCTGATTTTGGGAAATATTCTCACAACTATCTTCTGACGGTGGAAAATCCTCTCACAACTTTCTTCTGACTGCGGGAAATTCTCTTATAGAGTTCCCACTCTTACTCATTTTCTTATGATGCACACGCTTCATATTTTCAATCCGTGGCACGACGAAGCACTTGCTGCCAATGTGCAATACTATTCTCCAAGTTTGGCTGGGAGAAAGTTGGCTTGCGCTCTATCGGAATTACCACGCATTTGGGGGAAAGAAGAGGACGAATGTTTGAAGATTCCAGAATCGGGACGCGTGAAAGACTTGGTTCCTCCTGACTGGTCGAAGATTCAGCACATTGCACCGTGGGGATGGGACAATCATGTGATGGAGATATTCCAACGTCTTGGGGCACCGGAATCGTTGTTGCCCACAGAGGAACAGCTTCGTGTGATGCGTCATTTGAGCAGTCGTGTCAATGTCTCCGAGTTGTTAGCAAAAGATAGCGAACACCTGCTCCAAAATTGCATAGGAATTACCCCTTTTAGTAGCACTTTCTGTCGTTCTATGGAGGAAGTCACAGCCGCTCTCGATCCGTTGAAAGGTCGCGCTATGTTGAAAAGTCCGTGGAGCAGCAGCGGACGCGGTGTGTTTCCTATTAAAGGTACGCTAGATCCTGTGGCAGAAGCTCGTGTGCAAAAGATTTTACAGCAACAAGGGGGCATCGAGGTGCAATCTCTCCACGAGGTGTTGGGGAATTTTGCCTTTGAATATCACGCTCTTCCTGATGGAACGGTGGAATATGACGGACTTTCTCTCTTCCACGCAGCACCAGGTGGAGCATATTTGGGAAATCTTGTGGCACATCCTCTGAAAATGGAGCGCGAACTCTGTCGTTGGATGGCTCCTCACACTGTGGAGTGGGAGATTTCTGGGGAAAATCTTCCGCAACTCTTACATCAACTTCGCTCAATCCTCGCAGAATTACTCGCAAAATGGTTGCAAGCGCGCTATGTGGGTCCCCTCGGTGTGGACTTGCTCATCACCCCAACCGGAATTCATCCTTGTGTGGAAATCAATCTGCGACGCACCATGGGACACGTGGCTGTGACTCTAGGAAAACAACAAACTCCTGACGCTCCTCTCCAACTCTTGCAAATTTCTCTCGAAGGTTGGCAACTTGTTCCGCTCTCTTCTTCTGAGTCTTTGGGATAATCCACTGCTATTCCACATTACAATCCCCCACAAACGCAAAACGCTATGACAATCCCCCACAAACCAACAAGGATTTGTAGGGGATTGTTTCTTTTGCTAGGCTAGCGAGGTGACTATTTGCGCTTCTTAGACTTCTTTGCCTTCTTCGCTGCCTTCTTGCCTTTGCTAGATGCCGAAGCCGACTTGCCAGAAGACTTCGCGCGCTTGTTCGCCTTCTTCTTACCAAAGCGTTCGGGAGTGAGTCCACGTTGCGACTGCAACACACTGCGCGCAGCACTCGACTGACTGTCGAAAGTCATCAAACTGTCTTCCTCAATGATAGAGAAGTCCAGTTGTCGGCGTTCCATATTGGCGCGTTCCACACGGAAACGCACTTTGTCACCGAGATTGTAGACTCTTCGTGTGCGACGACCCACCAAACGATAGTTATCTTCGTCAAATTCGTAGTAGTCGCTAGACAAATCGCGCATCGGCACCATACCTTCGCACTTCGAGAGCACGTCTTCCACATAGATACCAAACTCCGTGACACCAGAGATGACACCATCAAACTCCTGACCGATCCGATCAGCCATGAATTCTGTTTGCTTGTATTTGATGCTCGCGCGCTCCGCGGTTGAAGCTATCAATTCGCGCTCAGAACAATGCTCACAGAGTTCCTCATATTTCTTTGCACTCACAGAGCGACCACCTTCTGCATATTTTGCCAGCAGACGATGCACCATCAAGTCGGGATAACGGCGAATGGGAGAGGTGAAATGCGTGTAATAGCGGAACATCAGTCCATAGTGACCTATGTTGTGCACCGAATAGCGCGCTTTCATCATCGCACGAAGCGCCACCATCTCTACCACGTGTTCCTCTTTCTTCCCTTTCACGTCAGCAAGCAGGTTGTTGAGGCTCTTAGAAACGTCTGTTTTTGAACCTTCGGTGCGCACCTTGTACCCGAATTTTGCCACAAATCCGCGGAGTTTTTCCATCTTCTCAGCATCTGGCACATCGTGGATACGATAAGGCAACACCTTGGGTTGTTTTCCCTTCGGCACAATCGCCACTTTTTCAGCCACAGTGCGGTTTGCCAAGAGCATAAATTCCTCCACCAGTTTGTTGGCGTCCTTCGCAATCTTGACATAAGTGGCTGTGGGATGTCCTTTTTCATCAATTTCAAAGCGCACTTCAGGACGGTCAAAACCAATGGAACCGCCTTTGAAACGCTTAGCGCGCAACTGTTTTGCAAAATAGTCGAGTTGCAATATCTCTGCCGCCCATTCTCCTTGTGGATGTTCCTTCGATCCGTCCACTTCGGGGTGTTCGCCAGGAAGTGCCAAATCATCGGGAGAAGCCTGTCCGTTGCGCTCAATGATGGTTTGCGCCTCTTCGTAGGTGAAACGGCGGTCGCTGCAAATCACCGTCTTTGCTACTTCTGCGCGCAATACGTCCGCTTCGTTGTTCATCTCAAAGATCACGGAATAAGCCAGTTTCTCTTCGTTAGGACGCAGCGAACAAATGAAATTGCACAAACGTTCGGGGAGCATCGGTATGGTACGGTCCACCAAATAGACACTCGTAGCACGACTCAAGGCTTCCTGGTCAATCACGCCATCTTCCAGCACATAGTGACTCACGTCGGCAATGTGCACTCCCACTTGCCACACATCGTCTGAAAGACGGCGAATGGAGAGTGCATCATCAAAGTCTTTCGCATCGCGTGGGTCGATGGTGAAAGTAGGTATTTCACGAAAATCTTCACGCTTAGCGATTTCCTCCTCAGTAATACCAGGATGGAGTTTGTCGGCAGCACGTTCCACATTTTCGGGATAGGTGTAGGGGAGACCATATTCCGCCAAGATAGCGTGCATCTCGGTATCGTTTTCACCCTCTTGTCCAAGCACGTCCACTACTTCACCACGAGGACTCTTGGTGTCTTCGGGCCAATCCACGATTTTCACAATCGCTTTGTCGCCCGTCTTTCCGCCGTGGAGCAAGTCGCCAGGAATGAAGATGTCGGCACCGATTTGTCGTTCGGTGAGCAAGAACCCATAGCGGTCATGTTCCACATGAAGACGTCCCACAAAGGTGTCTTTAGCGCGGCGAATGATTTCCACCACTTCAGCTTCGCGCGTGTGACTGCGACGACGTGCCACCATCGACACGCGCACCAAGTCGCCATCGAGAGCGTGGTGAGCATTGAGTTCCGTCACGAGGATATCCTTGCCGCCATCGCTAGGCACAAAAACGTTGTGTCCATTGCGTTTGCGGCGGAACGTACCCTCGATGAGTTGTGCCGCGCGCTCTGCATGACGATAATTCCCTTTCTGATCGGTGGAGAGAAAATCGTCTAACACGAGTTCTTTGAGCACATCGAGCACGAGCATTTTGGCAGGGTGGGTGAGGGCACCGACCATACCGAAGATGGTTTTTACTTCGAGTTGTTGCCCTTGGCTATGCTCGAAGAGTACCAGAAGTTTGTTGCGCACCTCTTTCTTGGTGAGGCGCTTAGTCGTCTTTTTTGACATAATGTAAGACGTTAAATGTTATAGATCTGTGCTAGTGCCTGGAGAAACGTTGGTTTGTTCCTCGCGCTAGATTACGATTTTATGGGTTTTCCTTGGAGCACATCATTACGGTCTAATTCCCGATTGAGGATTATATCCTTTGAATGCATCAGGAAAAGGCGCATTTACAGTGTGATTTGTTCCACCTTCACGTCTGTATCGGGCATAAAGATAGTGGCACTCTCGCGAAACTTTTTGGGCTCTTCTGTAGTGAGAAATTCCACCTTACCATTTTTCGCCAAACGCGTTTCCATTTCGGGATGACGCTGCAAATAGTCGCACAGTGAATGCGCCACATAGTCGCCTTGCGGCACCACGGTGATGCCACGCGGCACGTGGCGAAGGATAGCAGGAAGCAGGAGAGGGTAGTGCGTGCATCCCAGCACCAAAGTGTCGATGTCGGGGTCGATGCGCAATATCTCTTCGATGCGTTTCTTCACAAAATAGTCGGCTCCGGGACTGTCAAATTCGCCATATTCCACCAGCGGCACCCACATCGGACAAGCTAGTCCTGTGACCTTGACATCGGGGAAGAATTTTTCAATCTCCAAGTCATAACTTCTAGAACGAATTGTTCCTTGTGTTGCCATAA
>ERZ1674239.134-NODE-134-length-21903-cov-3.268674_pt1 | contig 21903 bp, 17 predicted proteins | sample MGYA00581208_ERZ1674239 | MGnify/ENA primary metagenome ERZ1674239 (study PRJEB41354, sample SAMEA4873308) | human saliva metagenome | biome: human-associated habitat [ENVO:00009003]; feature: mouth environment [ENVO:08000002]; material: saliva material... | reverse complement strand
TATTATTAATTTCTGTAGAAATCTAATTTGGTCTGCAAAGTAACGATTTTTTTTTGGATATACCAAATTTAATCGATTAATTATTTCCAAGGCTTTAGAATATCTTCCTTGTTTTATATATATACGTGCTAAAGTCTCAGTAAAATAGCCATTATCTTCTGTTGTAGCTATTTCCTCATCGGTTTCGTCTATGTCTTCTGGTTCGTATTCTGTGTTTTCTTGTAAGATAATTTTTCCGCCTTCGTTGTGAATAAAATTATCTATCAAGCTTTGTCCTCGTAATTCTGGTGTTTCATTTTCTTTCTTTTCTTCTTCTTTCGAGTTCATTAAGAAAGCCACATAGTCTACAGTTGCATCAATAGGAGTAGGCTTTCTGTGTTCTTTTCCTTCCTTTTCTGGAATATTGGGAATTTGTTCGAGGAAATTATCAATAAGTGATACTGTTCTATTGGTAGATATTTCTGTTTGTTCCTGACCTTTTGCAGGTTGTAGAACACTTTCTTGTGTTTTTTCGATATGTAGTTGACAATGTGCTGCCTCAACAAGATTAAAAAGCACTCTCCGGTCTGTAATGTAGATAGCTGCACGTCGCAACTCTTCATCGAAAGTTGCATCGTGTAACAAGAATAAGTTTTTTAGAAGCAGTATACGAGCTGGTTGGTAGAACGGATAGATAGCTATAAGCTTCCGAAGATCGTATAATGTTTCCTTATTCAGTTCTTCTGGATAATTAAAATAATGCGCTATATCCATTTTTCTTTTGCTTTACAGAGTTTGTTTCAGTATTATTACCAATTAGCAACAGTTGCATTGAATATTTGTTCTGTCAAATCCTTTATCATTTGCTCTACCAATTCTTCTTGTACAGAATTTAAACTTCTAGTTGTATCGTAGCTTGCTGTTGCTGTAAACTGCTTTTCAAAATCCTCGTTATGGTTTGTGTTATTTACAAAACGTACGTTTACGGTTATAGACAATTCTGTTTGTGCAGAATAACCTTCGCTTGATACGCTTTTATTGCGTTGTTGATATTGTGTTATTTCGCCTTCTATCTTTAAATCGCCATTACGTTTCACTTGTTCCAAACGAGTATGATTGGCATACATATCTTTCAGTTTATTATTGAACATTGGTCCCATTGGTCCCCAAACATAAGCTGAACGAATAGGGAAATCGGCTATTTGGATAGTATGCACCTTAGTATAATTGATGCTTGCTCCATTAAATTTATAGCTCACAGAACAAGCTGTGAGTCCCATCAATGCTACTATTATATATATAAGGTGTATTTTTCTTAACTTATTTACTATCCAAACCATATTGTTTTATTCGTCTATAGAGTGTTCTATCGCTTATTCCTAATTCTTGTGCAGCCTTTTTCCTATTACCATTATTGCGTTCCAGAGCTTTCTCTACCATTTGTCTGCCCACATCACTCAGATTTAATATCTCGGGTTCTGATATTTCTTCTGCATCTGCAAATTCTACTAAACCATTTGAAGGAGACGTTTCTGATAATGTATGTTTGCGAGGGATAGGCATTGTGTTATGATGTTCTTCGGGCAAAGGTTCAAACCCTTGTGCTCCGTTTAATGCACGTGTTTCTTCTAACTGTTTTCTAACATTGTTTAAATCACGTCGCAAATCGCTTACGTTACCACGTAATTCATACAATATTTGATATAGTATATCGCGTTCACTTTCGTAGTTATGCTCTCCATCTTTGCCTATAATTGCTAATTGTGTAGTGTCTGAATCGCGTGGAATAAAGTTGGTTAGCATCTCTGCAGTTATTTCACGTTGCTCACTTAGCACCGACATCTGTTCGGTAATATTCTTCAATTGTCGTACATTTCCCGGCCATTTATAGTGCAATAGTATCTTCTTTGCATCTTCAGACAATGTTATTTTTGGAAGATGGTATTTTTCTGCCATTTGCATAGCAAAGAGTCGGAACAGCAAAAGAATATCTTCACCACGGTCGCGGAGTGGAGGCATCTGGATAGGAATTGTGTTTAATCGGTAGAATAAATCCTCTCTAAATTTTCCTTCACTAACAGCTTTACGCATATTTACATTGGTTGCTGCCACTATACGTACATCAGTTTTACGTATATCTTGACCTCCCACTCTTATATATTCGCCAGTTTCTAATACGCGTAACAGTTTTGCTTGGGTGGCTAAGGGGAGTTCGCCTACCTCATCGAGGAAGATAGTTCCTTTGTTTGCTATACCAAAATATCCATCGCTTTCGCCAATAGCTCCTGTAAACGAACCTTTTTCGTGTCCGAAAAGTTCGCTATCAATAGTTCCTTCTGGGATTGATCCACAATTAATTGCAAAATATTTCTCTCGTCTTCGTGGCGAATTATCGTGAATGATACGAGGAATTATCTCTTTACCCACTCCGCTTTCGCCTACTATAAGTACAGACAAGTCGGTGGGTGCAACCTGCAATGCTATATCTAAAGCTCTGTTTAGTGCATCGCAATTGCCCACAACGTTGTAACGTTGCTTTATATGTTGAAGTTCAATATTATTCATTCTGCTGACAAATTTACCTATTTATTTTTTAAATTCTGCAACTTTGGCAGAGTTTAACAAACTCTAAGAACTTTCTTTCCTATTTATTTGAAACGGCAAACAAGTGTCTTTGTCTATTTTAAATGGCGAATAATGATACGCTGTATTGTTACGATATCGTTATAAAAGATATAGGAATTCTCTATATTCATATCCTGTTTAAATTCTTATACAAATGGAATTATAATTATGCAACAACACTTTTGCAACGCAAAAGTATGGTTTTTACGTTGCAAAACAATGGTTTTTAGCGTGTAAAATGGTGGTTTTTACAATATAAAAACTATGTCTTTTGTATTGCATTGATAGCCAAACTGTTAAGTGGAGCTACATTTCTGCTTCTATTTCTCCTTCTTTTTTTTATGTCCTGGTTGGGTTTATAGGGGTGTGCTATAAAATTTCAACCTTAGCAAATGCTAATAATTCTGACCTCATTTCTCGTTATCTAAAAACTTTTGAGTAACTTTGTAGCATGAAGATAAAGCTTAATTGGAAAATGTTTATAGTCTTCTTTGGAATCATAGGGGGGCTTTACATAATAACAAAAAGTATCTTGATAACTTCTGGCATAATGGTTATCTTGTTACTTATAGACGGTTTCTTACGCGAATATGAACTGAAAAAACAAGGTCAAAAACAAGCAGAAGAAATTTTAAAAGAAATAGAACGAGATACAAAAGAAGAGAAAGAAAACGAAGAAGAAGGCACAAATTAAAAGATAAATATTAACAGAGTAATGGAGAAACTCGTAGAACTATACAGAAAATGGGCAGGTAGCGCTCCTGCAAATGTAGAAAAATTGGCAGGTGCAGGCAGTAATCGAGCATACTATCGCCTTACTGATAGCGAAGGAAAAACGGTAATTGGTGTTATCGGTACGAGTCGCGATGAGAACCATGCCTTTATTTATCTTGCCAAACACTTTGCTAAACGACAGTTGCCTGTGCCCCATGTGCTTGCTGTTTCTGTTGATGAAATGTGCTATTTACAGACCGATCTGGGTGTAATATCTCTTTTCGATGCTATTCGAGGTGGGAGAGAGGCAGGCGGACGATACAATCTAGCCGAACAAGAATTGTTGCGCAAAACCATAAAAGAACTACCTAACTTTCAGCTTCGTGGGGCACGTGGGTTAGATTATAGCTATTGTTACCCCCAAGCAGAGTTTAACGAAGAGAGCGTTCTCTTCGATTTGAACTACTTTAAATACTGCTTTCTGAAAGCAACCGAAATAGATTTCCATGAACTAAAGCTACAAGCCAACTTCCGAATGTTTGCAAAAGACCTTACATCGGAGAAGATAGAAGCCTTTCAATATCGCGATTTCCAAGCACGCAATGTAATGCTCGATAGTAAAGGAAATCCTCACTTTATTGATTTCCAAGGCGGTCGTAAAGGTCCATACTATTATGATCTTGCCTCATTTTTATGGCAAGCAAGTGCAAAATATCCGTTTAAGTTACGTCGCGAATTGGTTTTCGATTATTATAACAGTCTGAAACATTTTACTGAAGTACCATCGAAACGCCATTTTGTTAATCGTCTTTCTCTATTTGTACTATTCCGTTTGTTGCAAGTGTTGGGTGCGTATGGTTTTCGTGGCTACTTTGAACGAAAACAACACTTCATAGAATCCATTCCACCAGCCATTCAAAACCTCAGCGACGTATTAGATTTGGGTGAGAAAATGTTTCCTTATCCATATCTGTTTACATTGCTGCGGGAACTAACACAATTGCCACAATTTAAGAAGACGGTCCAAACTACAAAGAATAGAACCGATGGTTATAAAATCGCCGAGCAAGATGTGTACACAGCAAACCCATTAGACGGTCCCGCCTCGTTCTCCAAATACGATGGAAAAGGTCCATTGGTGGTACGAGTATTTAGTTTTTCTTTTAAGAAAGGCATTCCTGAAGACACTTCGGGTAATGGCGGTGGTTATGTGTTCGATTGTCGTAGCACTCACAACCCTGGTCGTTACGAACCTTATAAGAAGATAACGGGACTTGATGAGGCTGTTATTCGTTTCTTAGAAGACGATGGTGAAATCGTAGAATTTCTTCGTCCAGTCTACGAACTCGCCGATCACCATGTAGAACGCTATATGCAGCGTGGTTTCACAAACCTTATGTTTTCGTTCGGGTGCACGGGAGGACAACACCGTTCCGTATATTGTGCTCAACATTTGGCAGAACATTTAAACAAAAAGTATGGTATAGAAGTACATATTATACATCGCGAACAGGGCATAAAACAAACTTTAGCGAGAAGATAAAACAAATTAAGAAGGTTATTCTCCTTGCTTTGGCACTTAATATATATAATTAAGGTTATAAGTTTATTTCTTTGCTGTCTGAGATTTAATTAGTAAATTTGCACGCATTAAAAGCAGAATACAATGCAATCAATGATATTTGCCGCCGGACTTGGCACGCGTCTGAAACCTTTTACCGACAGAATACCCAAAGCATTGGTAAGAGTTGGAGGCAAACCGCTTATAGAATATGTTCTTAAAAATCTGGTAGCAGCAGGTAGTAAGTGTATCGTGGTGAACGTACACCACTTTGCCAATCAAATCATTGAATATTTACAGCAGAACGATTTCGGTGTAGATATTCGTGTTTCTGATGAAACAGAAATGTTGCTTGATACAGGTGGTGGAATAAAAAATGCAGCACCATTTTTCAACACTAGCGAACCTGTACTTATTCATAACGTAGATATACTTAGCAATGTAGACTTACGTGCGTTATACAATTACGCTTGTGAAGCAGAAATAGAGGAAAAGGTTGATGCAGTTCTACTTGTAAGTTTAAGAAAAACGAAACGTTATCTTATTTTTAATAAGGATATGCGTTTAGTAGGATGGACAAATGTAGATACAGGCGAAGTGAAATCGCCATACGAAACCTTGCATGAACTCACCTTTACGCAACCTTACGACAATAACAACGTTACCAACGAACAGTATGGGTATACACTTTTTGCTTTCTCTGGAATACATGTTATAGGCAACAAAGTATTTGAAGCGATGAACGAATGTTCTGCGAAATTCCCTATAATGGACTTTTATCTGCAGTATGCAAAGGATTTACACTTCGTTGGAAAGGTGAAAAACAACCTTAAACTTATGGATGTTGGTAAGTTAGATACACTTGCAGAGGCTGATGCTTTCGTAAAACAATTAGGATATTAAACAGAACAACGATAATAAAATAGAAGAAATAACAATAAATAATATATGCAAAAGATCATCATTTTGGATTTCGGCTCACAAACAACGCAGCTAATTGGTAGACGATTGCGTGAATTAAACACATTTTGTGAGATACTTCCATACAACAAGTTTCCCAAAAACGATCCATCGGTGATTGGCGTTATACTCTCTGGTTCTCCCTATTCGGTTCACGATCCCGAAGCATTTCAAGTAGATTTAAACCAGTTTGTAGGGAAAGTCCCTGTACTTGGCATTTGCTACGGTGCGCAATACATTTCGCATAAAAACGGGGGTAAAGTAGAACAAACGGGTACACGTGAGTATGGACGTGCTAATTTAACTAGTGTGGACACAGAAAATCCACTGTTTCGCGGTTTCGATAGTAACTCTCAAGTATGGATGAGTCATGGTGATACCATTACAGCCATTCCTTCAAACTGCAAAATTATAGCTTCTACGAGCGATGTGAAATTTGCTGCTTATGCTTCGACAACGCAACCTCTGTGGGCAGTTCAGTTCCATCCAGAGGTATTCCATACAGCACAAGGAACTCTTCTTTTAAAGAATTTTGTGGTAGATATTTGTGGTAGTAAGCAAGAATGGAGCCCCGCTTCGTATGTGGAAACAACCGTAAAAGGATTGAAAGAACAGCTGGGAAACGACCGTGTGATACTCGGACTGTCTGGAGGTGTTGATTCATCGGTATGTGCAACCTTGCTCAATCAAGCCATAGGAAAAAATCTTACCTGTATTTTTGTAGATCATGGTATGCTTCGTAAGAATGAGTTTGCAAAAGTAATGGAAGCTTATGAAGGCTTAGGATTAAACGTTATTGGTGTTGATGCATCAGAAAAATTCTTTAGCGATTTAGCTGGGGTTACTGATCCTGAACAAAAGCGCAAGATTATCGGTCGCGATTTTGTAGAAGTATTCAATGCCGAAGCTAAAAAAATAACCGATGCGAAGTGGTTGGCACAAGGTACAATTTATCCCGATCGTATTGAAAGTTTAAGCATTACGGGTATGGTTATTAAGAGCCATCACAATGTAGGAGGGCTTCCTAAGGAGATGAATTTGAAACTTTGCGAACCTCTACAGTGGCTTTTTAAAGACGAAGTGCGCCGTGTGGGCTACGAGTTAGGTATGCCAGAGCGTTTAATAAAGCGCCATCCATTTCCAGGACCAGGTTTGGCTGTACGTATTCTTGGAGATATTACTCGAGAGAAAGTACGTATTCTGCAAGATGCTGATGACATTTACATCGAGAATATGCACAACTACATTTGTGAAGACGGCGAAGTTCTTTACGATAAAGTATGGCAAGCAGGTACCGTTCTATTGTCTACAATTCGCAGTGTTGGCGTTATGGGCGATGAACGCACCTACGAACATCCTGTAGCTTTGCGTGCCGTGACCAGTACCGATGCCATGTCTGCTGACTGGGCGCAACTTCCTTACGATTTTATGGCAAAAGTTTCGAACGAGATAATTAATAAGGTGAAAGGAGTAAACCGTGTTTGTTACGACATCTCTTCTAAACCACCTGCAACCATAGAGTGGGAATAAGTTATAGTAAGATACTAATATCTCAAGGAAAATGTTTAACTAAATAGTAAATTAATATTAAAGGCGCACCATAAACGATGCGCCTTTGTTCTTTCTATTTGTTTCTTCCAGAAGTCCATATAAGTTATTATAAACAACCTATAAGTAACTTTTGAAGCCTTCTTCTTATTGTTTATTCTTTAATAAGTCGCGAATTTCACTTAGTAATTTTTCTTCATTCGAAGGTTCTGCAGGTGCTGCAGGTTCTTCTTTCTTCTTTGCAGAAATACTATTCATTACCTTTATCATTGAGAAAATACAGATTGCAATAATAAGGAAGTCTATAATATTCTGAATAAACATACCATATTTAACTTCTGCATCTCCAACCATTAGACTCAATTTACTGAAGTCTACTCCTCCTGTTAATACACCGATAACTGGCATAATAACATCGTCTACCAATGAAGATACAATTTTCCCAAATGCGCCACCAATGATAACACCAACTGCCATGTCCATTACGTTACCACGCATGGCAAATTCTTTAAATTCTTTAAGGATACCCATAAATTAATTTTTTTAGTAATGTCGCAAGAAAAAGCAATAATCTTATTTTGTTAATATAAGTCAAGTTATCCTGCAAACACTTTTTTATTTAATAATGTTTAATACTCTTTTCGGTTGCAAATATAAGAACTTTTTTGTAACTTTGCAGCATACGAGAGGTAAAAAGTTACTTTTCGCTAGATTAGACTTTAGGTAATAATTAATTTTAGGTATTATAGTTTAGTATTCACTTTAAATAAAGACAAATGATTAAAATTGGTATTAACGGATTTGGCCGTATCGGTCGTTTCGTATTCCGCGCAAGTCTTGAAGAGGCAAACGCTAAAGAAGTAGTTGTAGTTGGTATTAACGACCTCTGCCCAGTGGATTATCTTGCTTATATGTTGAAGTATGACACAATGCACGGTATATTCAATGGTACTATCGAAGCTGATGTTGAGAAGTCTCAGCTTATAGTAAACGGTAACGTTATCCGTGTAACTGCAGAGCGCAACCCTGCTGATTTGAAGTGGGACGAAATTGGTGCAGAGTACGTAGTTGAGTCTACTGGTCTCTTCTTAACAAAGGAGAAGTCTCAAGCTCATATACAAGCTGGTGCTAAGTACGTTGTAATGTCAGCTCCTTCTAAGGACGACACTCCAATGTTTGTTTGCGGTGTTAACCACGATAAGTATGTAAAGGGTACTCAGTTTGTTTCTAATGCATCTTGTACAACAAACTGCTTGGCTCCTATCGCTAAGGTTTTGAACGATAAGTTTGGTATCAAAGATGGTTTGATGACTACTGTTCACTCTACAACAGCTACACAGAAGACTGTAGATGGACCTTCTATGAAGGACTGGCGTGGTGGTCGTGCTGCTTCTGGCAACATCATTCCTTCTTCAACAGGTGCAGCAAAAGCTGTGGGTAAGGTAATTCCTGAACTCAACGGTAAACTTACTGGTATGTCAATGCGTGTTCCTACATTGGACGTTTCTGTAGTAGACCTCACTGTAAACTTGGCTAAACCTGCTAAGTACGAAGAAATTTGTGCTGCTATGAAAGAAGCTTCTGAAGGCGAATTGAAGGGTATTCTTGGTTACACAGAAGATGCTGTTGTTTCTTCTGACTTCCTTGGCGACCCACGTACATCTATCTTCGATGCAAAGGCTGGTATTGCTTTGACTGATACTTTCGTTAAGGTTGTATCTTGGTACGATAACGAAATTGGTTACTCACACAAAGTTATCGAGTTGATTAAGCACATGGCGAAAGTTAATGGCTAAGTCTCTGATTTCGTAAGAAAACAATATTAAAATGCCATTCGGGTCTTGCCGAATGGCTTTTTTTTATTATTTTTGTGCGGTAAATGAACAAAATGCTTACGATAATAGGTCCAACTGCAAGTGGAAAGACAACTTTTGCTACTGCGTTAGCTGCCTCAATGGGGGCTGAGATTATTAGTGCCGATAGTCGCCAAGTATATAGGCGTATGGATATTGGCACGGGGAAAGACCTTGCAGATTACAAGGTGGACGGTATAGAAATACCTTATCATTTGATTGATATTGCGGAACCTGGAACAAAATATAATCTCTTTCAGTATCAGCAAGACTTTCTGGCTTCTTATACAGATATTATTGCACGTGGCAAACCTGTTATTCTGTGTGGTGGAACTGGACTTTATGTAGAAGCTGTGCTAAAGGGTTATGCTCTTTCTCCTGTGCCTCAGAACGATGCTTTGCGTGCTTCGTTAGTTGGAAAGTCGCTCGATGAACTTACCAATATACTTGTTGATTTAAAGAAAAGAAACCATTCGGCAATGCACAATCGTACTGATGTTGATACTAATAATCGTGCTATTCGTGCCATTGAGATAGAGACTTTTGAGCTTGAGCATCCAATTCCTGACCGTTTAATGCCTGCTGTAGATTCTATTATTATAGGGGTAGATATTAGTCGCGATGAGCGTCGGCGCAAAATAAGTAAACGCTTGAAAGCACGATTAGATGGAGGTATGGTAGACGAGGTGCGGGCGTTACTCAATTCGGGTATTTCTGCCGATGACCTTATCTATTATGGTTTGGAATACAAGTTTGTTACACAATATATTATTGGCAAATTAAGTTACGATGAGATGTATCGCAACTTGGAGATTGCTATACATCAGTTTGCTAAACGACAAATGACATGGTTCAGAGGAATGGAACGGCGTGGTTTCAATATTCATTGGATTGATGCTGCAACACCTTTGAATGAAAAAATAGCGTATGTGCAGGCTCTTTTAAAAGGGGGTTAGAAAGCAGAAAGGAATTTATATAATATGGTAGACGAGAAGAGATGGGGCATACTTTATTGTCCAAAAGGTGGAGTTTTGAGTAGTCCACAAAAGCGTTGGGAACGTGTTGAAGCCTGTTTAAAGGCACATAATATTGACTTTGATATGGTTCAGAGTGAAAGTTCGGCTGGGGTTGATCGTCTAGTTCGTATGATGATAGGAAATGGATATCGCACTATTGTTATTTTTGGTGGCGACTCGGCACTTAACGATACTGTGAATTGCCTAATGCAAGAAAAGAGAGAGGTGCGCGAAAGTATTGTGTTGGGGGTAATTCCTAATGGTGTTATGAACGATTTTGCCCATTTTTGGGGCTTCGATGAAGACAATATTGAACAAACCATAGAGTGGCTGAAGGCTCGTAGGGTGCGTAAGATTGACCTTGGCTGTATTCGCTATAAGAATAGAGAAGGCGACAGTTGTCATCGCTATTTTCTGAATTGCATTAACATTGGACTTATTGCTACCATTATGAATTTACGTCGTCGCACTCGTAATTTGTTTGGTTCGCGTAGCCTTTCGTTCATCTTTTCGTTCATTCTATTGTTTTTCCAGCGTATGGACTTCTATATGCATCTTAAGATTAATACCGATGAGATAAAACGTAAGGTTACTACTGTTTGTATTGGCAATGCTCTCGGCTATGGACAAACGCCTAATGCGGTGCCGTATAATGGTTTGTTAGATGTGTCGGTGGTATATCACTCAGAGGTTACTCAGCTTTTTGAAGGTATTTATCTCTTCTTACGAGGGCGGTTCTTAAATTATAAAAGTGTGCACCCCTATCGCACACAAGAGGTTACGATGCATGTTGAACCGCGCACACTTGTTGGTATTGATGGCAGATTGATGCCGAAAACACCTGCTGGACCATTCAAAGTAACTGTGGAAAAGGAAGTAATAAACTTCTTGATTCCTGCATAACAACTCCACAAAGCATTATAGTAAACAGAGGCTTAACGGCTTAATCACTCTTCCATTCAGCATCTGTTGCTGATATAAGTATAGTCTATTCTTCAACCGAAGCAATAGACTTTTTTTGTATCACTATTCATTTCTTTCCAATTATTCATAAGCTTTTTATTAGAAGCTTATAAGATTCTGTTGGATATCTTATAAGTTTTTGTTGAATAGCTTATAAGCTTTTTGTGAATAGCTTATAAGCTTTTTGTGAATAGCTTATAAGCTTTTTGTAGATAGCTTATAAGCTTTTTGTAAATAGCTTATAAGCTTTTTATGGATAGCTTATAAGCTTTTTGTTGATAGCTTATAAGCTTTTTACGGATAGCTTATAAGTTTTTTGTGGATAGCTTATAAGCTTTTTATGGATAGCTTATAAGTTTTTGGCGGAATATCTATAGTGTTCTGTTAAGAAATGACTGGTGTTAGTGGATAAACACACATGTTTGCTGTGAGTGGGTGTAAGGTGTGCAGGTTCTACGATTGTAGCCGACAATGGCTTTATATAGTGGTTACGGGCAGATTTACAATATGCGCCGAATGCTGTAGGCGCATAAAAAAGAGAGTATATCGCTTGTTGGATATACTCTCCGTTTGTATTGTTACATATATTTTGTAAGAGTTGTGTTACGCCTTCTTGGGTGCAGTCTTCTTTGTGGTTGTTGATTTTGCCTTTGTGGTTGCAGTCTTTTTCTTTGGCTTCGCTGTTTTCGTGCTGTCTGTAGTTTGGTCTAACTTAGCACGCAGTTTGTCGTTTTCGTTTGCCAACTTCTCTGCTTTTGCTTTCAACAATACAATTTCTTTGTCTTTTGTTTCTAATTCAGACTCCTGATTGTGTATTGTTGTTAGCAGAGCATTTAGTTCTTCGTTGTCGATATCTGCTGGATAGAGTGCATTTACACGGCTCATAAAGTCGCCCAAAATGTTCATATAGTTAGTAAAAGCATCGAATGGTGTGCTATAAATACCACGATCCACGCCCACTGGAACAGGTTTGGTGCTCATTGCACTGAAGTTATCGCTTGCTTGCAGATAGTCCCAATCTTGATTAATGCGAGGGTCGTTGGCAATGCGTACTCTGTCGGCAATGCTGTATAGTTTGTTGAACGCTTCGCGTTGCATTGGATTTCCGAGCCATGTGCTTATGTCTCGCTCTTCGTCTCGCCAGCTTAATGGATAGGGAACATCAAACTTGTCTACGCTTTTAACACGGTCGCATATCTCTGTAGGAGTAGAGAAGGTGATGCCACGTTGCCGAGCGCATTCGGGCAGGGCTTTAAAGAACTCCAATATGTTGCTATACAAAGGCTGTTCTATGCCTAAAGCTGTAAGGTTCATAAACAAGCCATAAATTTGTTCTTCAGCTGGTTGGTCGGCAATTTGGTTAATAAAATTGTCGGCAAATAGTGGATATCCCTGCCATTCCGAATTGTTGAAACGGAGCGAAATATCGTCGCTGAGTGTTACATCGCGCAGAATTAGTTTTAGTTGTGGAGCCAGTGCGCATTCGTAAAGATAGTGTGGGCTTCGCCACCCCAGCGCATGTTTAGCACCTTCGGTAATCATTCCCTTAAATTTCATATCTGCAGCCATTCTACCAATCTCATCACTATATATTAGGGAAGAGTTGCGCAACACTTTCGGTGTGTATCCAAAGTATTCTTTTATCTTTTTGCTCTGTCTCTTTACTTCGGCTTTAAAGCTATTTTCATTTCCCAGCGATGCTAATCCGTGTGAATAGGGTTCGGCAAGAAATTCTACACAGCCGGTTTTGGCAAGTTCCTGTATTTTTTCTATTACTTCAGGCGCATATTGTTCTAGGCTTTCTATTCCAACGCCCGAAAGGCATAGTGCCACCTTAAAGTATCCGTTGCTATCTTTAATCATCTGCAGCAATGTGTCGAGAGCAGGTATATAGCTTCGCTTCACAATATCGGTAATGCTACGTTCGTTTTCAAAATCGTCGTAATAGTAATGGTCTGTTCCAATATCGAAGAATCGATAGCGGCGCAAATGTATAATTTGATGTATCTCGAAGTATAAGCAAATTGTTTTCATTGTCTGTTGTTTTAAATGTTGTTTAATTTAAGTAATGCTGTGTTGCGTTTATGTTTAACTGTTCCAGCCTAATGTGCGGAGATAAAGTTCGCGTATCCATGCTCCCACCTTCTCCCACGTAATGTTATTCACTTCGCGTATGCCTTCTTCTGCCAAGTAGTTAAACAAGCTTTCGTTGTGGCAAATAGAATAGATAGCATCTGCCATAGCCTCTATATCCCAGTAATCTAACTTTATGCAGTTATGTAGTATTTCGGCACAGCCACTCTGTTTAGATATAATGGTGGGTGTACCACATTGCATTGCTTCTAATGGCGAAATGCCAAAAGGTTCGCTTACAGATGGCATAACATATACATCGGAATCTTTCAGACATTCGTACACCTGATCGCCTTTCATGAAACCAGGGAAGTGGAAACGGTCGGCAATACCACGTTCGGCAGCCAGCATAATCATTTGGTCCATCATATCGCCCGAGCCAGCCATACAGAAACGTACATTTCGTGTACGTTGCAATACCATATTGGCAGCTTCAATAAAATATTCTGGTCCTTTTTGCATAGTGATGCGCCCAAGGAAAGTAACTACTTTATCTTTACCTTTGTGCGATGGTCGAGGCATATCCAATATATCTTGACGCAATGGATATACCGCATTGTGCACCGTAAACACCTTGTCAGGATTTTGATAATAGTGTTTAATAACAATCTGTCGAGTAAGTTCCGAAACACACATAATGCAGTCAGCATTGTCCATTCCATCTTTCTCTATAGCATAAACAGTAGGATTAACCTTTCCGCCCGATCTATCAAAGTCTGTTGCATGAATATGAATGCACAGAGGTTTGCCCGATACTTTCTTTGCATAAATACCAGCTGGGAAAGTTAGCCAGTCGTGCGCATGAATAATATCGTAGTCTAACGTGCGAGCCACCACACCAGCAATTATAGAATAGTTGTTTATCTCTTCAGTCAAATTACCAGGATAACCGCCAGCAAACTCCATTGCACCAATGTCATTTACATTCATATTGTTGAAGTCGGCATATATGTTATTGCGCAATTTGTAATATAAGTCTGTATCCATAATGTTGCCTAAACGTTGTCGCAAATAGCCATCGTCTATATCGCGATACACAATAGGCACACAGTTCATAGCAACAATATTGGCAAAAGTTTTATCTTCGTCGCCAAATGGACGTGGCAAGCATAGTGTAGTTTCTATGTCGCCTTGTACGTGTAAGCCTTCCGAAATACCAAAATTAGCAGTGGCTAGTCCGCCATACACATGTGGTGGGTATTCCCAACCGAACATTAATACTTTCATATTGTATCCTCCTAACTTTAATATTTATACTTTTCGAGCAGTGCTAATGTGCGTAACACTCCACCAACATTCATTGCAAACGATATGGCACCACGACCATTGAATGGTGGGTTACCATCGAAGAATTCAGGAATAGTGCCTAAGCAGTGGTTCACCACCTCGTCTTCGTATCCTATTAGTTGTCGTTCAACGAAACTCAACCGGGTGCGTTTGTATAGTTTTAAACAAGCCTCAAGATAGAAACACCCCAGCCAAGGCCATGCAGTTCCTTGGTGGTACACACGCGTGCGATATTCTTTGTCGCCTACACAGATAGGTGTGTATCCTCCGCTTTTTGGTGAGAGCGAACGTAACCCTTTCGGTGTGAGTAGTTCGCGTGTACAAATGTCTATTACGTTTCGTTTTTGAACTTGATCTAATGGTGAGTAATCGAGTGCTGCAGCCATTATCATATTTGGACGAACACTCCAATCAATCATATTGCCATCTACATAATCGTATAGATAGCCATAGTTGTTTAAGAATGTGTTTACAAATGAATCTTTGCAAGTGGTTGCTATTGCTTCTAAATGTGCTGCATATTCTGCTTTTGGTGTTTCGCTAAATAGCCATGCTACAAACTTCAGTGCGTTATACCAGAGTGCATTAAACTCTACAATATAGCCTGAGCGCGGATTTACTGGTTTATCGTCTATTGTACCGTCCATCCATGTTATTGGTTTGTTTTTACCATCTGTAAACAGCAGTCCATTTGTTTCCAAAGATAGATTGGGGTGTTGTCCGCTTTCTATATAGTTCATTAAGTTGTACAACAAATCTGCATAGAGTTTTATGCAATTGTCTTTTCCTGCTTCTTTAGCATACTGCTGAATAGCCCAAATGCCCCATAGAGGTACATCAGGTTGTTCTATACCTTCTATATCTACTGTTAGCGGTTCGTTATTCATAAACTCGCGCAAACCTCGTTCCGCAGTTTTCATAACCAACTCGAAATAGTCTTGTTCTTCTATGTTGAGTGTTAATCCTGGTAATGCTATAAACTGGTCGCGAGCTCTGCACTTAAACCATGGATAACCTGCAAGTATATAGCGGTCATCGTTTTCTTTTCGGTTATGAAACTGGTGAGCTGCATTTACTAAACAATGAAAGAAGTTATCGCGTGGCTGGCGTGCCTCTACTTCTTTATCGAAGAGTCGCTTAAGGGTTGATGATTTAATTTCTGATGTTGAACCTGAGAAAACAATGCTTTCTCCTTTTCGTATCTTCATCTCGAAATAGCCAGGAACATACAAATCTTCATCTGAATGATAGCCGCGAACCTCTTCTTTTGGATATTCTAAACCTCTGTACCAATAAGGTTCGTAATGAAATTCGTTGTCTTTAGAGAATTGCATATACAAATGGGGATATCCGTTGTAGAGACAAGTTGCTATTCCGTTTTCAACATTATGATACTCACGGTTTATTGCAGCATTCTCGTGTGTAAATTCTCGCACGCTTCTAAATGCGAGGAATGGGCGAAACTGTAATAGGGTTGTTCCTTGCCCATCTAACAAAGTGTAACGCACAAGTATGCGGTCTTCATAGTGTTGGAACACCACTTCTTTTTTTAACACGGCGTTACCTACTCTATATATAGTTGTAGGAACTCTATCGCAATCGAACTCACGAATATATTTATGCCCATTCGGACTGAAGTTTCCACCATGGTATTTATGCAGTCCTAAGTTAAAAGCTGCGCCATGTTGTATTACCGTTGCATCGAGCGAACTCAACAACACATGGTTTTCCTTGTCGAGTTCTGGCACTGGTACCACTAATAGTCCATGATATTTTCGGGTGTTGCAATCTACAATGGTCGAGCACGAATATGCTCCCGACCTATTGGTGCGTAATAGCTCTCTTGGTAGCGAATCTTGTAGGTTCGTCATCGAGGCCTTTTCAAATTTAAGGTATCCCATACTCTTATCGCTTTTTGTCTGTATTTAGTTGTTAGAAGCTTTATTTTGTGTTGTAAACACATTATACTTGTACTATCGTCCAAAGTTACACATTTTATTTGTAAACAAGTATTTTATTACTTTTTTTTAACCCAAATAATTGTCTTGTCTTATTTTGTTATTTAGAACTTGAAAAGATGGATTAACTTTAATGACTGTATAAAGAGATACAACCTTATGTTTTTATTGAGTCTATATTAGCAGTAAAGGTAGAACAGATTCTATTGTTTATAAAAATATGTCTGCTCTATAGTAAGAATATAATTTTAAGTTTTTTCTGATGAGGCGTATACAGACTATTATTCGTTACAAGAAAGCGGAACGAAAGGTTCTGTAGGAAATAGATGCGAAAATTATAAACAGTTTCTGAAGTTACTCACAAATGAAATAAAACAAAGCTGGTATTTGTTGCTTTTGTTTCAGATATCTGTAACGTTCGTCTCAGATATCTGTCACGTTCGTTTCAGATATCTATCAGTTGCGAATTAGATATCACAAAAAACTACGACCTTTATGATTCTGTATTATAGTGCCTAAAAGATGTTTTTTTAGATGATAATTATGACATTCTTTATTCTGTACAGTATTAATTTGTATATTACTATAATTTGTTGAATAGTAATATATTGCTTAAAAATTCATAGTATAGGAGTGTAACTCTTCACAATAGCCTTCTTTTCTATTGAGCTGAACTAAGGTATTCGTATTGTAATGGAAATAACAAAAAAGTCTTGCTGTTTCATATAAGAACAGCAAGACTTTTTTATTTATTAGAGCATTTCAGAACAACAGTTCTGTTTTCTTCGGTCAGAATAATATTACTCAGACAATGGCACTGCAAAGTATGCTTTCTTTCCTGTAGGATAAATACCCTGAATGTAGAGTACAGGATCGCTGCTGGTAGAGGCAGACTTAACAATCTTCTGCAATGCATCGATTGAATTGACAGTCTGGTCGTTTATCTTCTGAATAATAAAGCCACGGTTGATTCCCGCATTACGCAAAGCGCCACTATTCACTTTCAATACTTCAAGACCATATTTAATGTTCAATTGTTTCTGCGTAGCCTCAGTAACAGGGCGGAACTGTCCCCCAAGCACATCAATATCAGCTTGTTCTATAGGTTTTGTAGTGCCTTGTGCATTCTTTAGAGTAACAGCCTTTGTTATCTCTTTTTTATTGCGCAAGAATGTTATTGTAGCCTTGTCGCCAGGACGTTTGCTGTTGAGAAGTTGCTGCAGTTCAGCCATCTTCGTTACTTTCTTACCATCGAACTTAGTAATAACATCTTTGCTCTGCAATCCAATCTCTGCACCGTTACCATCTTCGTTTACCTTGTCTACATAAACGCCTTCATTTGTACCAAGATCTACGTTCTTTCCTTCTTCTTTCTGTGCATTAATATAATTAATAACGTCGCCACCTTGAATACCTAACATTACACGTTGCACGCTACCATACTTCTTAATGTCTTCTACCACTTTATTCATAATGGCTGTTGGAATAGCAAAGCCATAACCACTGTAGGCACCTGTCTGCGAATAAAGCATTGCATTAATACCCACCAATTCGCCTTGAACATTAACCAATGCGCCACCAGAATTACCTTGGTTAATAGCAGCATCTGTCTGAATAAAACTTTCAACGCCTTGTGTTGCACCAAGTCCGCGAGCCTTTGCACTAACAATACCAGCCGTAACAGTGCTGTTAAGGTTGTAAGGGTTACCTACGGCAATAACCCATTCACCCACTTTCAGATAGTCGGAGTTACCAATAGGCAAAGTAGGAAGGTTCTTTGCATTCACCTTAATCAAAGCAAGGTCAGTACTCTTGTCTGTTCCTACTACGCGAGCAGAGAATTCACGGTTGTCGTTCAGAGTAACTGTTAGCTCATCGGCGCCTTCTACAACGTGATTATTTGTTACGATATAACCATCGGGCGATATAATAACACCACTACCCGTTATGCTTCGTTTTGGTGTTTGTATTTGCTGCTGACGTGAACCGCCACCAGGATTACCGAATCCAAAGAAGTCGAAGAATCCACCGAATGGGTCGTCAGGTACTTCTACGGTTTGTGTTTTTGAGTTCTGTGCATTCTTAATGTGTACAACAGCAGGCAATGCCTTTTCAGCAGCATAAGTCAGGTCTACAGGTTGTCCTGGAGTACTTACAGGTGTTTCTGCAGCATACACTTTGATGAAAGCCCCTGTTGAGAAAGTCAGTGCAAGCACGCAAGCCGCACTAACACAAATTTTTTCAATCTTCTTCATATTTCTCTTATCTTATAAATATTAATATTATTGTTGTTACAATCTAAACGAATCATTCACATTTATCAGTTAGAAAGCTCGCATTCATTACACTATTAGTTAGTTTTACCTACGCTTTCGGCACTAATAGTCGTGAAAGCGAATGCAAATATAAGCCCAAAATATGGAAATGTGCTAATCTGTCAGTTTTCTTTATTCGTATTTAACAATTAGAAAAAGCAGCTTAACCAATATTTATTAGATTATTAGTGTTTTTTACATTCGTTCAATGTATAGCATCTATCGTAAATAAAAAAAGAGCTAAGCCTATCGTAGCTTAGCTCTTAAGTCTTAAATGTCCAAGTCTGGTGCTTTCTCTGCACCTTCTGCTGCTGCAAACTTTGTCATCTTTTCGAAACCAAACATGCCAGCTAACAACGAGTTAGGGAAGTGTCTGACTGTCTGATTGTATGCTTGCACAGACTCATTATATTTCTTTCGTGCTTCGTTTATACGGTTCTCAGTCCCTTCTTCTTGTATTTGCAGAGCTTTGAAATTCTCACTTGCTTTCAACTCTGGGTAAGCTTCCGCTACAGCTATTAATCGAGAGAAGGCCTGTGCCACCTGGTTTTGTGCCATTTCAAATTGTTTCATCTTTTCAGGTGTCAAATTGTCAGCATCAAGATGAATTTGTGTCGCAGCATTGCGTGCCTTTGTTACTGCATCGAAAGTTTCTTTTTCATGCTTTGCATACGCTTTTACAATTTTTACCAGCTGTGGCATCATATCGGCTCTACGTTGATATTGTGCCTCTACATTACTAAGAGCAGTTGTTGCCGCTTCTTGTTTGTCTACCATTCCGTTGTAGCCAGAAAAGGCCCATAAACCTATTATAACTACAATTGCAATTACAATTAAAAGTGCTTTATTCTTCATATCTTTTTATTTAAATATTATATTTCCCACCTTATATATATACCTTATATATATGTCCACATATACATTTATGTTACCAGCCACCACCAGCACCGCCGCCACCAAAGCTTCCTCCGCCGAAACTTCCTCCAGAAAAACCTCTACCAAAGAAACTATCGTTTAAGTGTCCAGGATTACCCCAGAATATGAAAGGACCACCGCCCCCATTTCTACCACCGCGTCCATTATTGTTTTTACCTTTTATTGACCATATAACCCAAAAGAAAACAACAGCACCAATAATGCCTATTGCAATAGCAGTCTCTATTGGCTCTTCCTGTTTGTCGAGTCCTGTACTTCCTGTTTTAAACTTATTATAAACAGCTTTCGCAGTAGACAGCATTGCCTCGTCTACATTTCCTTTTCTCATATTTTTAACGATACAAGCTCTTGCTATGTCATCGCATTCAACGTCAGTTAGGTCTCCTTCTAATCCCTCACCCGGCGCAATAAAGTATTTTCTATCGTCTACGGCTACTACAACTACCAATCCTCTGTCGGTATTTTTGTTGCCTACACCATACTTATTTCCAATATCCTGTGCAACTCGGAAAGGATCACTATTCTCAACGTGCGATACAACAACAAATACTACTTGTATTTTTGCTTCTTTTTCCAATTTCCCTATGTAGTAATTGGTGGAATCGCGCATAGCATTAGACATTAAACCCTCAGGATCGCAGACATATTGTCTTGCATCTTGAAGATGCACCATTGGTATATTGTTGGCATTCCAATCTTTTGCTGTTGCCTGCAGCGTAAAGATAGAAAAGAGAAATGCACATAATGTAAATATCGCTTTGTTCATACTTGCAAAGATAACAAAAAAAGATAGAACGAAAAGATTTTGCTAAAATATTAAGACAATACTTGTATTAATTAAATAAGAAAATAACATCTAATAGGTTTTTATAAGCATCTGAGAGGGATTATTTGTTTGTCATATAAGCCATTTGTTTTGCCAATAAACTGTAAATACTGTTTATAATATCTCCATTTCTTTTCTACTGAACCTCCATTTACTCATTCTACCGAATATCAGCTTAAAAATAAAATAAAACAAGATAAATGTTGGACATTACTTTATTTTCTAAATAGTGTTTGAAAGTAAATTCACTTTGTTTTTTGTGATATAGATGCCAAAATAGCTATACAATATGTATAGAAATATACCTTTTGACAAGTCTCTTGGACATTTTATTCAATATTTATATAATGTTTTTGCATAGATTGCAAAAAATAACTATATTTGTAGTCGAATAGCCGAACAATAAATAATAATCAACGCCCCAGCCTCAGTAAGGCGTTTCTCTTTAACTAAAGGGGTCATGGAGAGGCATTTCAAAACAATGAAAAACAATTTACTTAGGAAAATGTATGCAGCAATAGTTGCATTGTTTGTCACATCTTTCGTTCTGCCGCAGCAGTTACAGGCTGAGAACTACAATCTTTTGCTCAATGGAAAACGAGTAACTTCGGAGAATTGTGGTGATCTTACAGCTATTGAAGGTGTAAAAGGTAAAGTTACTTATGATGCAACAAGTAACGTACTAACTCTTGAGAATGCCACAATTTCTAACTCTTCGGAGAAATCTGCTGGTGTAGCACTTTGGAATTCTGTTAAGAACTTAACCATTAAATTAGTAGGTGAAAACTCCATTACTTCAGAAAAGAGTGGTGGTGTTGTAAATTATGAGAAGCTAACCTTTACAGGGACAGGCAAACTTACTATAAAAGGTGTAATGTCTAGTAATACGGATTACAGCTAGATGGGTGTACAATGGAAATTAGTGGTGGTGTGAATGGTATCACTAGCGGTCGTTGGAAGTTTAACAAGTGTAATGTTCGTGTAAAAGGAAACGGATTGGAAGGTGATGAATACAAAGGTAGTATGGGCAGATTGGGTTATGTTCCAGAATTTACCGACTGTAAGATTGTATCTCCCGAAGGAACTGTGTGGAAAGAACTCAATAAGAGTGGCTATAAATTCCAGTCTCTCTTTGGTGCAGATGGTAAGGTTGTAACCGATTGGGTAACAATTAAACCTAACGCAGCACCTGAGAAGTATAATTTGTTGATTAATGGAAAACAAGTAAC